>JAAGKN010000475.1_pt1 | contig 57308 bp, 51 predicted proteins | sample 6206371 | NCBI WGS metagenome assembly JAAGKN01 (sample SAMN11533720, study PRJNA540317) | gut metagenome | isolation source: fecal pellets from male and female animal of same cohort | host: Peromyscus leucopus | place: USA:CA | collected 2017 | reverse complement strand
TCTGTCTTTATGTCCCCTTTCGCAACCACCTATCACATTTTCAGGTATTGTAGAGATTAACATTATTTATATGTAAGATGTGAGTATTTCTGTGTAACTTTGCAAAAGAGGGTGAATAGGCTTTCGGCCGACGACTCACCTCCTGATGTCCCCTCTCCCCTCGCCCCCTTTGTTCAGGACTCTGACTGAGGGGAATAGCCGTATATGGACGGTCAAACTCCACACTATTGGGTCTCACGCCCGTCTCTCACATCCCTACCTCTCCCCTCGCCCGGCCATCGTGCCCACCTCTTTGCAAAAAGAAAAAACAACATAAATGACAAGTAAATGGAATTACTGTCCCCTCACATCCGCACGAGCAAGAAGCGGAATCCCGTCTGGCGCACCGCTATGCGGGAGTCCCGCCTATTAGCGAGCTGCTTGCGCAACGGGGCATTTCCACTATCGAGGAGGCTGAACATTTTTTCACCCCTCGCTGAAGGATCTGCACGACCCGTTCCTCATGCCCGACATGGACCGGGCCGTCGAGCGGCTCAACCTCGCCATGGGGAGGAAAGAGAAAATAATGGTCTACGGAGACTATGACGTGGACGGCACCACTGCGGTGGCTCTCGTCTACAAGTATCTCCGCAACTATTACTCAAACATCGAGTATCACATACCCACCCGCACCGAGGACGGGTATGGCATCTCGCGCGCCACCATCGACATGGCGGCCGAAAGCGGAGTGAAACTCTTCATCATCCTCGACTGCGGCATCAAGGCCACGGACGAGGTGACATATGCCCGCACGCTCGGCATAGACTTCATCATCTGCGACCATCATGTGGCCGACGATGTGCTGCCGCCGGCGGCAGCCATCCTCAACCCCAAGCTCGAGGGTTCGACCTATCCGTGCTCGCACCTGTCGGGCTGCGGCGTGGGCTATAAGCTCATGCAGGCTTTCGCCATCTCCAACGCCCTGCCTATGGGCGACCTCGAGGGGATGCTCGACCTCGTGGCCGTGTCAATCGCCGCCGACATCGTCCCGATGGTGGGCGAGAACCGGATTCTCACCTATTACGGCCTGAAACGTCTTAACTCCAACCCCAACATGGGCCTGCGCGCCATCATACGCACCTGCGGCCTCTCGGGCAAGGAGATAACCATCAGCGACGTAATCTTCAAGATCGGGCCGCGCATCAACGCCTCGGGACGCATGCAGAGCGGCAAGGAGGCCGTAGACCTGCTCGTGAGCCGCGACATGGCCGACGCTCTGAGCGCGCGCCAAGGATATCGACCGCTACAATCAGGACCGCAAGGAGCTGGACAAGCAGATAACCGAGGAGGCCAACGCCATACTCGAGGAGCGCGACGTGAGCCACTCGCCAAGAAGTCGATCGTCATATACAACAAGGACTGGCACAAGGGCATCATCGGCATCGTGGCGTCGCGCCTCACCGAGCTGTACTACAAGCCCACCGTGGTGCTGACATACGCCAACGGTCTGGCCACGGGCTCAAGCCGTTCGGTACAGGGGTTTGACGTATATAGCGCTGTGGAGTCGACCCGCGACCTGCTCGAGAATTTCGGCGGACACACCTATGCCGTGGGCCTGTCGCTCAAGGAGGAGAACATCCCCGAGTTCACCCGTCGCTTCGAGGAGTATGTCGCGCCAACATCCGCACCGACCAGCTCACTCCCCAGCATGACATCAACGCCTATCTGACTTTCAGCGAGATAACACCCGAGTTCCTGACGCTGCTCCGTAAGTTCAACCCCTACGGGCCGGGCAATTCCAAACCGGTGTTCTGCACTCTCCGCGTGAAGGATTTCGGCACGAGCAAGCTTGTGGGCAAGCAGAACGAGCATATCAAGCTCGAGGTGGTTGACGATACGTCGGGCAAGGTGTATAACGGCATCGCGTTCAATTCGGCGGCTTATTTCCCGCACATCCACGCCGGCAAGCCGTTTGATATCTGCTATACCATCGAGGAGAACAAGCGCAAGACCTCCCACTCCGTCCAGCTCCTGATAAAAGGAATACTTATATGATACAAAAGTTTCAAAAGAGACAGAAGAGACAGAAGAAGTATAGAGGTTAAAGTATAGAGTATAGCGATTAGCATGGTTGTCTTTTAGTTACTGTTAAGACGCATAGGTTTTAGCGTGAGTCAGCGACAGGACAAATCACTATACTCTATACTTTAACCTCTATACTTCTTCTGTTTCTTCTGTCTCTTTTGAAACTTTTGTATCTAATATTTTTTATGAAGCATGAGATTCTGAAAAAGTACTGGGGTTATGATGCGTTCAGGCCTATGCAGGAGGAGATTATCGATTCCGTGCTGGCCGGGCACGACACCCTCGGGCTGCTCCCCACCGGGGGCGGCAAGAGTCTCACGTTTCAGGTGCCCGCGCTCATGCTCGAGGGGCGTGACCATCGTGGTCACCCCGCTCATCTCGCTCATGAAGGACCAGGTGGACAATCTGGCCGACCGCGGCATCCGCGCCGTACTCTTCCACTCGGGCCTCACCCCGCGCGAGAAGGACCTGGCCATGACCCGGTGCCGTCTCGGCAAGGCCAAGATAGCCTACGTGTCGCCCGAACGCTTGCAGAACGAACGTTTCCTCGCCGAACTGCGCTCGCTCACGGTGTCGCTCTTCGTGGTCGACGAGGCCCACTGCATATCGCAGTGGGGCTATGACTTCCGCCCCTCCTACCTGCGCATAGCCACCCTGCGCCATCATAGGCCGCTCGGTGCCGGTGCTCGCGCTCACGGCCTCGGCCACCCCCGAGGTCACAGCCGACATCATGAAACACCTCTCGTTCAGCGAGCCGAGAGTCTATGCGCGCAGCTTCACGCGCGAAAATCTCAGTTACATAGTGCGTTATGCCGACGTAAAGGAACCGACCCTCATGCGTGTGTTGCTCAACACCTCGGGGACCTCGATTGTGTATGTACGCTCGCGCAAACGCACGCGCGAACTCGCCACCATGCTCTGCGAGGCCGGCATCACGGCAGAAGCTTATCACGCAGGACTCGCCCCCGAGGACAAAGAGGAGCGACAGGACCGCTGGAAACGGGGCGACGTGCGCGTGATGGTGGCCACAAACGCCTTCGGCATGGGCATCGACAAACCCGACGTGCGCCTGGTGGTGCACTACGACCTGCCCCCCTCGCTCGAAGAATACTATCAGGAGGCCGGGCGCGGCGGACGCGACGGCAAGGAATCACTTGCCGTGGTCATAGCCTCGCGCACCGACAAAGGATTGCTCACACGCAGGGTCAACGAAAGCTTTCCCCCCAAGGATTTCATAGCGCATGTCTACGAGATGGCCGGCAATTTCCTCAACGTGGCCGTAGGCGAGGGATATGGAGCTGTATATCAATTCAATTTCACCCTTTTCTGCGACACTTTCAGTCTGCCGCCTGTCACCACACGCAGCGCACTCTACATACTCACCCGCGCGGGCTATGTGGAATATATCGAGGAGACGACCTCGCGATCGCGCATAATGATGATAATGAAGCGTGATGAACTCTACTCGCTGCGGCTCGATGCCGGCACGGAGGATGTGCTGCAGTGCATACTCCGCCAATACACCGGATTGTTTGCCGACTACGTGTATATCAGCGAGTTGATGTTGGCCGAGAGACTGCGGCTATCGTCGGAGCAAGTGTATAACTCGCTGCTCACGCTCAGCCGCATGCACGTGATCCACTACATACCGCGCGCCACGACCCCCTATCTCGTTTTCACCACCTCGCGCGAGGAGCCTCGTCACATCATCATCCCGACCGAAATCTATGAAAAACAGCGCGAACGCATGGAACAGCGTGTGGTCGCGATGAAAAGTTTCGTGTATGACGCGTCGGAATGCCGGGCCAACACCCTGCTGCGTTATTTCGGAGAATCGCCCGAAAAGCCCTGCGGCAAATGCGATGTGTGCCGTGCTCGCCGTCAGAACGCCCGTTCGCAGGAGGAATCCGTCACCCTGCGCGACAGCATACTCTATCAAGCCTCGCATCCGGGTGGAGCCGATGTGCGCCGGCTCCTCGACACCCTCGCACCCCGCTACGGCCACGACACCGTCCTACGGACCATCCGCACCCTCGCCGACAACGGCGACATAAAATTGAACGGCGAGAAGATATCCAAATAGATCCATTTCATGAGGGATACCTGATAATAATATAAATAGAATAGATCCCCACAAACGTAAAACCATTAATCCTGTGGTTAATACGATACACACCTATACGTCCACCAAGGAATGCAATGTATCAAACTAAGTAGCATAATCGCCTAACAAACAAATCTCTATAACATTCTGATTAAATCAAGTTTTTCAACAATTTTGAGGCTGCCTTTAATTCTATATAATCCTCTTTCGTAAGATTCTCAAATGGCTTCTGCGAGAGAACAGATATTTTATATCTTGCCACAGCCTCATATTCAGCGCGAATAAATCCACATAATCGTTTATCTCTTATGCCAAGATGCCCGCGATCCTTAAAATTAAGACCAGGACACTTCTTACACAAATTAGCAACCGGACATTTCGTACAATCCTCATCAAGATAGAACAAACGGTCAGCCCGAACATCTACATCTTTTATATTGTTCCATCGTTTCCTATCCAACGATATTGGTATAAACATATGGCAAGGATATTTTTCTCCATCAGGAGAATATGCACACATCGAATATCCTGCCCCACAATAGTTTTCCTGAATATGAGTCAATAACACAGGAGCAAGAGATTCTGAAAATAAATCTATTGGATACAGTTCAGGATTTCGTGTGTAATAATCGACCAAAATGCCAAGTTGCTCAATATATACATTCAAATCCTTTTCATTCCAATCAACACCTCTGGCAAGCGAAGGAGCCGCTATGAGTCCCAACTTATTAATATACATCACTCCCTCGAATGTTCTTGGAAGTGTATCTTTTGATATTGTCATCTTAGCAGTCGCGCCAGACCATATGCTACCGAAAAACCTTGCTGTATCTTCATGAAAGCGACTTCCACGATTTAAAATATGCATATCTGGCGTACCGTCAATGCTTATATGACAAAAGAATCTATGATTATTGGCACGCAACCATTTAGCAATATCATCGTCTATTAACGTTCCATTTGTTATACATGAGAATTTCACCTTACGTTCCGGATATGTTTGCCATATATGCTCACAAAAGGTTATCACCATGTCACGTTCCAAAAATGGCTCTCCACCAAATATATCAAAAATTACATCTTCATCAGGATGAGAAGCCAACTCCCTTTCCGCAATATCAATGGCTGTATCCAATGACATTGAAGAAGAATTTTTGAGATGTTCATAGCAATACTTGCAGTGCAAATTACATGAATTTGTCACTACAAGTATCACAGTAAAGCGTTTCTGTTTAGTCATGTCGTCTCACACATCAGTTACCCGTTGCATTACCTTTGCATGACTCACACCCTCGGTCATAAAAACATGCAGTACAATAATCTGAGTTGTAAAGTGTTTCATCGCTAATCGCACCATACTTTTCTTCAAGAGCCGCGAGAAGTGTTTCTAAATTTTTCATATGATGAATGTTTTATTTCGCATCCGCAGGCTTATTATACAGATGCAAGTTTATATTGATTTATGACGATAAGCCATGGCGAACGACATCAATCGTTTGCCCGATCATAATATAATTTATTTTTTTACAGGTCTAACATGCAACTTGGTCCACCTACGCTGTACCTCGCCAGCACTCTTCGACACGTCTTTTTTATAACAAGAAACCAAAGCTGTTTTCGCATCATATTTAGATGTAGAAGTAGGGTCCAAATTTGCAGTCCAGAAATATGTTTTCTCTCCTATATAAGCACTTTGCAATGGTATAAATATCTTATTTCTGTTAATCTTTGATGTTATCCTGACTCCCTGTACGCCATACAGCGTGTATCTTTGCCATGTAGTGTAATTTTCGTCCATCAATTCATTCCATTGTTCTACAGTTGGCAATCTCCATCCATTCCCCCATTTGGCATGAGCAATATCATAACGGCTACCGCTTATGTTATTTGCAGGATTTTCACCCCCATAATGCGGAACGACTTCAGGATACGTATTTATCTCCTTTTCAAACGCGAATAAATAGACTGGCGCTTCGGTATATGTTCCAGTCGGCTCTCCCCAACCGTATGTTCCACCTTCGTCCTCCGGTTTTGACGCGCCCATATTCCATGCGGCCCATTTAGTTCCGCTTGGCAACCCCATATCTATACATTGTCCCGGAGTCACCCCATATGTAATACCTCCGACAGATTCTACATCACTGTAATATATATTTTTTGTATTTTCATAATTATATTCAAAAGCAAGGCTATAATATAGTGAATCTGTTTCCAATCCATTAAGAAAAATTCCCACGTAATAATCAGGTCCTTCTCCCCAATTTAAATAGTATGGAGCATCAGACGAACAGGGTGCCATAATCACAGAATATACCCCTTTATCATCATCAATAATACTTTTACGCGTCATATCATACTCTACATACTGACATGTAGCATCAGGACGTTCAAAACGTTCTCCTTTATAATATATCCTAATTCTATCTATGTCTTTCTTAAGATTTTTCCATCCACGTATAACATATTGGGCTCGACAATCATCATTATCAGGACGAATAATCGTTCCAAGGTTTTCAATACCAAGAAAACGTTTATTGCATCTATTTTTATCAACCAGTTTTACGCCATCCGGATACGTCATTTCATTCACTTTCGATACGGACTCACTGTGAGTGCAACCATGTAATATATTTGCCAGATAATTTTTTGATCGCTGGATATTTTCATCACGATAAGATTTTCTATCATAACCAGTAAATACTTTATTTTCTATCTCAAAATGATTTTGCAAATATTCTTGAAGAAAATAACTCCAACAATAATTCAAAAATCCGATTCCCTGTCCTGTAGCGTATTTCAGAAAAAATTCAGGTCGTACGCAAGCTACAATTCTATAAAAATTATCAATATCATAAAATATCGATCCATTCTCTATCTCAATATTAAATACCGGCGATATCAGATTTTCATCAATATTAAACGTATAAGAATTAGACAACTGGAAGCCACCATCTCCTATTCCATGCGTATATGAGATTATTGCAAGATCAACCTGTTTAATATTCCTAACCAGGAAGCCTAAATCTCCACATTCTTCATTTTTAATCAGATTCATTTTTAATGGTGATCTTTCTATTTCCCTTATAAGTTTTTCCGGTTCGCTATTTCCGAAATCATATGAATTTCTTCCTTGAAAATATAAAATATCCGATTTATAAAGAATCGTATCAGATGGTTGTGATGTAATATTATGGTATTTTATTATCTCCACATTTTCCCTTGTTTCGCCTCTTGAGCTGACTTTATTCAATGTATAAGCCTCAGGATAGCTCTCAGATAGAGAACTAACATCATTTATAGATATTATAGACTTTAAGCCTCCGAGATGCTCTACTTCTATTCCATCATAATCCATTAAATGATATGATACAATATCATCCCTATTGCTCAACCAAATCTTAATATCAGACAAAAGATTTTCTACAATATGATTATTTGATGGCATTTCATCAAGAAATGATGCCAAATCAACATATAAAGTATTCATACGCATAAAATCTGACACATCATCAAAAGTCACCTTCTGAATCGAGTCTAACGAATACTCAATAATACTATCAGATATATGTATTCTTTTGGTGACCATGGAATCATGACGAGAACCATCTATAGCTATGTTTGAGTATGTTATGCTATCAATATCTCTCATCAGAATTGAACTACTAAACGGCTCCGAGCTCTTTATTGTTAAAGCAGTTTTATTTCTAAGTTCGTCAGAAAAAGCGATACATACACCTGTGATAATCGCAAAAATAACCAATAGCTTTCTCATTGCTTGTTGAATTTTAAAGTGTGTACATTATCAACTGTCAATATATATATTCCAGGCTCATACCGTGAAATATCTATTACGAGATCTTTTGAATCCGCAGCCATCCTATTGTACATTTCAACACCGGCCATGGAATAAATGCTGACATGAGATTGCTCTGTGATATTATTAACTACAATCATGTTCTTGTCAACTGTAAAATTTAGAACATAAGCATCGATCTTAGCAACAGATGACAATTCTCCGAAAGGCACATCTCCAAATGAATAACCGTCGATATCATTTATCCTATAGATAATCGATGATTTATCCGTTGAAAAAACTATCTCATCATTTTCATTAAATATAATCTTTGGTGATTCACTGAAACGTACATAGTCTCTATTCCCATCTGTTTTACTGATAATAATTCCATATTCATATTCCTGAGCATTCATAGAGAAAACCGCAGCAATAGTTAGGACGGAAAGGTAATTTCTAATACTTGTCATTTGTTATAAGGTTAAAATGCAAAGGTATAGATTGTTTATCATTTTACCCCCCCCCGATGTTAAATTTTGTTAACAATAAGTTTTATAACAAAACATGGGGTAAGTGTTGTTTTTTTAGTACTTTTGTGAGATAATCATAATTTTACGCTTTTCTTAAAGACGTTAATGCAACCTATCAAGCAGTTGAGATTGCTCCTGGCAATGATTGCGGTGGCCATGCTGGCCGCCTGTGCCAATATGGGGCGACCCGAAGGCGGCCCGCGCGATGAGCTGCCTCCAGTTTATGTGCGTTCCAATCCCGCCATAGGACAGCTGAATGTCACCAACAATAAAATCACAGTGGATTTTGACGAGAATATAGCTCTGGACGATGCCATGAACAAGATTGTGGTATCTCCGGCCCAACGCACCACCCCGGCTATCTCGTCGAACGGCAAACGTGTCACCGTCGAGCTGCGCGACACGCTGATACCCAACACCACCTATACCATCGACTTTGCCGACGCCATCAAGGACCTCAACGAGGGCAACGTGCTGGACGGTCTGGCACTCGACTTTGCCACGGGCGACAGCATCGACTCGCTGCGCATCTCGGGCATGGTGTTCGAGGCCCGCACCCTCGAGCCCGCGCAGGGCATGCTGGTGGGCGTCTACTCAAACCTCTCCGACACGGCCATGACCACGCTCCCGTTCGAGCGCATCACCAAGACCAACCAGCTGGGCCAGTTCACCATGCGCAACCTCAAGCCGGGCACATACCGCATATTTGCCGTCAACGACATCAACCGCGACTATCACTGGGACCGCTCGGAGGACGTGGCGTTCTATGACGTGACCATCAGCCCGAGCACTACACCGGTCACCATCACCGACACTCTCGTGCGCGAGAACGGAATGCGCGACTCGCTCGTGACCCGCGACGGCACCCGTTATCTGCCCGACGATGTGCTGCTGACATGGTTTAACGAGGGTTATGCCTCGCAATATCTCAAGGACTACAAGCGCCCGGAGCGCAACAAGATAACATTCCAGTTCGGCACCAAGGCCGACACCCTCCCCATATTCCGCCTGCTCAACACCCACCGTGCCGGCGACGAGATTTCGACCTGGAGCATGCTCGACGCATCGCCCACTCTCGACACGCTCACCTATTGGATCTCCGACACCTCGCTCATATCGCTCGACTCGATCACCATCGAGGCCCGCTATCTGCGCACCGACACCAACGACTGCCTGACATGGGGCACCGATACGCTGAAATTCAACTTCCGCTCCCCCAAGAAAAAAGAGGAGAAAAAGAAGAAGAAAAAAGATGATGAAGAGGAGGAGGACACCGTGCCCAAGATTCCCCACATGGACCTGCGCGTGACCTCGGGAACATCGCAGGAACTGAACCGCGGGCTCGTGCTCACGGGTGGTACTCCGATAGTAAAATTCGACACCACTGCCGTGCATCTGGAGATGCAGGTCGATACTGTGTGGTATCCTATCGAAGCACCACGATTCAGCCGTCCGAATCCGCTCAAACCGCTGGTGTTCAGCGCTCCTTACGAATGGGAAGAGGGCACGAAATATCGTCTGACAGTCGATTCTGCCGCCGTGATTGACATATACGGACTCGACAACGAACCGATACAGCATGAGTTCACCACCAAGAAGAGCGATGACTACTCGACGGTATCGTTCAACATCTCAGGGCTTGACGGCCGTCCGGCCATAGTGGAGGTACTCAACTCGTCGGACAAAGTGGCAGGCACAGCCCCGGTGGTCAACAACCTTGCCACAGTAGGCTATCTGTCGCCCGGCACCTACTATGCCCGACTCTATATAGATGCCAACGGTGACGGCGAATGGACCACAGGGTCGCTCACAGACTCGATACATGTGCAACCCGAAGAGGTCTATTACTACCCCAAACGTGTGACACTCAAGAAAAACTGGACCATCGAGCAGAGCTGGGACATAAACGAGCTGCCCGTCGATCAGCAGAAGCCGCAGGAAATCAAGAAGAACAAGCCCAAACGCAAGAAGGGTGAGCAGGATACTCCGGTGAATGAGGAAGAGGAGGAGGACGAATTTTTTGACGACCCCTTCATGAACAACGCCACCCGCAACGGCAACTTCACCAACGGCAACTATAACAACAACACAAACTACAGATACTTCTAATCAATCCTTGGTGAGCCAGACGGCCCACCGGGCAAACAGTTTTTTCACCTCAAATATTCAAACCATTGTCTCTCGCTAAATTCACCAAATATCTGCTGCGCTACGGCGTGCCTGTGGTCATCACCGTGGGGCTGTGCTATCTGCTTGTCAGAGAGATGGACCTGCAGCAGATGTGGGACACCATATGCACCCAATGTGACTTCCGCTGGATCGCGGTTGACATACTCATGCTCATAGGAGCCATGTGGGCCCGTGCCGCTCGCTGGCAGCTGCAACTCAGGGCGCTTGGCATCAAGGCCTCGCTTTGGGTGCTGACGCTGAGCGTATTCGGCACATATGCGGTCAATATGGTGTTTCCCCGTCTGGGCGAAGTGTGGCGTACAGGCTTCGTGGCCGAACGCCAGCGCGCCCCCTTCACCACCGTGTTCGGGTCGATGGTGGCCGACCGACTGTCCGACACCGTGATGGTGGGCCTCATCTCGCTGTCGGCGTTCATCCTCGCCGGTCCGCAGCTCATGTCATATCTCGGTCAGAACCCCGACCTCATGAGCCGCATAGGAGCCGTGCTGACATCACCGGTGCTGTGGGGTGCGGTCATAGCCTGCCTGGCCACCGTGACATGGATTTTCATTAAATATCCCGAAAATAAGGTCGTAGCGCTGTGCCGCAAGCTCTGGCACGGACTCTGGACCGGATTTGCCGTCATCGCACATATGCGCGGCAAAGGTCTGTGGCTCTTCTATACCATTATATTATGGTGCTGTTACTTCGTGGGGCTCTTCTGCGCCTTCATGTCGTTTCCGCTTGTCGCAGAAGTGCTGGTCAACCACGGCATGACGGCCCTGCTCGTATGCTTCGTTCTCACGAGTCTGTCGATGCTAGTGCCCTCCAACGGCGGCATCGGTCCCTGGCAGTGGGCCATGATATTCGGCCTGAGCCTCTACTGTGACGGCATACCCGGTCTGACCAAAGAATATATGGCCTCGTTCGCCAACCTCGCGCTGGGCGTACAGGCTGTCACATCAATAATACTCGGACTCTTCACCTTCGGGTGGATAGCCCTCAACAAAAGCCCAAGGACATGAAATGGATTGACGACAAGGACGATTATTTCCTCCGCGATTTTGATGCCTCAAAGGACGGCACCGACTCTCAGACGGCGGCTGACTCATCCGCGACACCTGCCGGGACATCCGCGGCCGATGACAGCACGACCTCGTCGCCGGACACCTCCGGTAATGAATTTACCTTCCCGACATCCGAGGGAAACGGCGCGACCATCCGGACGGATGACCCCGCCATAGCGGACCGCAAGAAGAGATCACGCCGCCACAGACGGTTGGCATGGTTTTTCATAATCGTGTTTGCCGTATTGGCCGTGGCTTTTTACATACGCTATTTCGTGCCTTACACCTCCGACACCCTCACCACGGGTTATATAACATTGGTGGAGAAGCGGGGCATCTTCTTCAAGACCTTCGAAGGGGAGATGATTTCGGAAAGCGTATTGGCCGACACCTCCAAAGTCTATTCGCGCGACTTCTACTTCTCCATCCCCAACGACTCGCTCGGACGTCTGGTACAATCCTATCAAGGCACCGGCAAGCGCGTCACCGTCACCACACAGAAATATTTCGGCACCGTGCCCTGGCGCGGATCGCAAAAGTCGGTCGTGACCGATATTAAGCCTCTTTGAGGCGAGTTTAGAGTTTAAAGGTTAAAGTTTAGATAATACCGATTCCGGCACCCCGACCCTATTGTCCCCATCCGACCCTACCGCCTCCTCGACTGTTAAAAGAATCGACTGTAAAAAAGAATCATGAATCTACGCATATTCCCCCCTGAAGGATTTCTCGAGACCCGCCTGTCGCTGCCGCTCTCAAAGAGCATGAGCGCGCGGGCACTCATCATAAACGCCCTTACCCCCGGCGCTGCCCCGCTCGCCCATGTGGCCGAGTGTGACGACACCGACGCGATGACGGCTGCTCTCAACGACCCCATCACCATGGCGCACCGCACAGTCAACGTCGGTGCGGCCGGCACCACAATGAGGTTTCTCACAGCCTACTACGCATGCTCACAGGGATGCGACATCACCCTCGACGGCTCGCCACGCATGCGCCAACGCCCCATCAAGGTATTGGTGGAGGCTTTGCGCAAGCTCGGGGCAGACATTACATATGAGGGAGAAGAGGGTTTCCCACCCTTGCGCATACGCGGACGCCGCCTTAAAGGGGGACCGCTCGAACTGGACGCCTCGGTAAGTTCGCAATACATCTCGGCGCTGCTCATGACCGCGCCAGTGATGGAACAGGGCTTGCAGCTCACACTGCTCGGCGAGATAGCCTCACGCCCCTATATACTCATGACTCTCAAGATGATGCGCGACTATGGCGTGGAGAGCGACTTCTACCTCAACACCATCACCGTACCGGCCGCACGCTATAAGGCTCCGGCACGCCGGCGCGAGATAGAGGGGGATTGGAGTGCCGCCGCAGCATGGTACGAGACCGTAGCCCTGTCGGCGGGAGTGGTGACCATCGACAATCTCACCGACGATTCCTGTCAGGGCGACAGGCGGTTAGCCGACATATTTTCACGCCTCGGAGTCGATACGGAGTGGGAGGGCGAGAACGGAGGCACCGACCTCGTGGCCAATCCCGATGCCGATGCCCGCGTCTCGATCGACTTCTCGGAATGCCCCGACCTGGCGCAATATGTCACAGTGACTTGCGTGATGCTCGGCATACCGTTTCAGTTCACCGGACTGCATACATTGGCCATCAAGGAGACCGACCGTGTGGCAGCGCTGCACGACGAGCTGGTCAAGGTCGGCGTGATGCTCGACACCTCGGTAGCTGGTGCCCTGAATTGGGACGGACGCCGCGTACCCATGCGCGAGATGCCCGCGTTCGACACTTATGACGACCACCGCATGGCCATGAGTCTCGCACCCGTGTCCCTTTATATCCCGGGCATAATCATACGCAACGCCGAGGTGGTGAGCAAGAGCTATCCGCAGTTCTGGGAAGATCTCCGCACCGCCGGATTCACACTGGTCGATGCCGACGCCGAACCCGAAACATTACTTGACCCCGAAGCAGAGGAAGCATGACAGGAGCATTAGTAATACTCGCCATCACCGTAGCTGTGGGCTTAATTCTCTACCTCACCCGAAGCAAGGATAACGCTCCCGGGACTGAGAACCCGGACACACCTCAGCCCGAAGAGGAGCCGGAGGTATGTTGCGGACGGCACGCCGTGTGCGAGAAAGGTCTGCTGACAGCCGAGGAGCTGTATTACAACGATGAGGAACTTGACCGCTACATAGGCCGCGAGCCGGAATCATATACCGACGAAGAGGTCGAGGAGTTTCGCGAGGTGCTCTACACCCTCCGTCCCGACGAGGTGTATGACTGGGGCATGGCGCTGACCCAGCGCAACATCCCCCTCCCCCTCCCCCTCCGCGACGAGTGGATAATGATATGCGAAAAGTAAAATTTAGATACAAAAGTTTCAAAAGAGACAGAAGAGACAAAAGGATTTTTAATTAAACAGACAGGAGTACAGGAGTTTTTAATTTCGCTCTCCCGTGCTCCCCGTCATAAAAAATTATCTCCTGCACCCCGTCTTAAAAATTATCTCCTGTACCCCTGTCTTTTTTAATCCTTTTGTCTCTTCTGTCTCTTTTGAAACTTTTGTATCCCCCGATATTGTCAAATGGAGATATTTAGTTACGAATTTTTCCGCAATGCCTTGGTTGCGGTGGTGCTTCTGAGCATCGCCTCGGCCATCATCGGCACCTATATCGTCAGCCGCCGACTGGTATCGATCTCGGGCGGCATCACCCACGCATGCTTCGGAGGCCTCGGCCTCGGCTACTTTCTCGGATTCAACCCCGTGGTAATGGCCGCAGTGTTTGCCATAGGCTCATCGCTCGGCGTGCAGTGGATGTCGGCACGCCACCGTGTGCGCGAGGACTCGGCCATAGCCGTCATCTGGGCCATAGGCATGGCCATAGGCACACTGTTCATATTCCTCACCCCCGGCTATGTGCCCGAGCTTAACTCGTTTCTTTTCGGCAACATACTCACTGTGACGCGCGGCGATCTGTGGGCGTTTCTCATCTTCACCCTCGTGCTCATAGGCTTTGTGGCAGCCATGTACCGCAACATAGTCATCTGTGCCTTCGACCCCGACTTCGCGCGAGTGCGCCGTCTGCCCGTAGCGTTCGTCACCACCGTGATGACCGTGCTCGTGGCCGTGTGCATAGTGCTGACCATCCGGCTTGTGGGCGTCATGCTGCTCATGTCGATGCTCGCCCTGCCTCAGATGACCGCCGAAGTGTTTGTCAAGCGGTTCAGCTCCATCATGTGGCTTTCGATAGTCATATCGTTGGCATGCTCGCTGACCGGCCTCATGCTCGCAACCGTCATAGATGTCCCCTGCTCGGCCCTCATAGTTCTCACGATGGCCGCAGTCTATCTCATAGCGTGGCCATTACGCCGATTTTTCTGAATTATCGCCTAATAAACGCACCCATTCGCATCATTTGCCCCATTAATTAAAGTCAAATTATTTGAATTAAAGGGAAAATATTGTACCTTTGTGCGTTAATTGCGCACGGTAGCTCCCGTGAGCATACCTTAACATACCACAACCGAATAAACAAAAATCATCTAAACATAAGAATGGCAACACTCGAAAAAATCCGTAGCAAGTCAGTGCTCTTGCTCATCATCGTTGGAGCCGCCTTGCTGGCTTTTATCATCGGTGACTTCTTTACCTCGGGCCGCACACTCTTCGGCACCGGGACGACCATCGCCACAGTAGGCGACCAGAAAGTAGATGTACAGGAGTTCCAGCGCCGCGTGCAGCAGGCCTCACAGCAGGCCCAGCAGAGCGGACAGCGCATCGACAACGCCGTGCTCCAGCAGCAGGTGCTCGACGCGATGATTGCTGAGAAACTCTTCAATCAGGAGATCGCCGAGCTCGGCATCACAGTGACCGACGCCGAACTCACCGAGATGATGGTGGGCAAGAACTCGGCCTATGTCGACCGCATGGTGCAGCAGCAGCTCGGTGTGCCCGACGCAGCCACCGCACACGACATGGCATTCAACCCCACCAAATACGGCATGCCCCAGGAGCAGGCCATGCAGCTCCAGCAGTACTGGCTCGAGATGGAGCAGAACGTCGAGAAGATGCTCCTCCAGCAGAAGTTCCAGAACCTCTTCGGCGGTCTGCTCACAGCCAACAACCTCGACGCCAAGGCTCTCTATGACGAGAACGCTCCCACAGCCAACGTCGTGTATACCAAGAAGGACTTCTCCTCGCTCAACGATGAGGAATTTGCCGTAGAGAGCTCAGACATCAACGCCCTCTACAACTCAGAGAAAAACCGCTACGCACTCGACCGAGCCCGTGCGCCTCGTGAGCTACATCGCCGTCAACATCATCCCCTCGCAGGCCGACGTGCTCGCCGGTCAGAAGAAAGTTGAGGACGCACTCCTCGCCCTCAACTCCAGCCCGAGACCCAGGGTCTCGCCGACATGCCCGAGTTCATCGCCGACCGTGTGATGCTCTCACAGGCCGACCTCGACAAGCAGAGCCGCCTGAAATCAGCTGTTGACTCACTCTCAGTGGGCCGTGCAGTGCTTGTAGGCAAGAACGGCAACGAATACACCCTCGCAAAACTCCTCGGCAAAAGCCAGCAGACCGACAAGGTGAAGCTTGACTTCATGGCCGTGCAGGGCAGCCGCGCTCAGATCGACTCACTCGTCAACCTTCTCAACGGCGGCGCATCGTTCGACTCAATCGCCACCTCACCCCTGGTAGCACAGTCACAGAAGGCCATGGAGGTTTCACTCCTCGATGCCAACTCGGCAATGGTCAAGGATCTCATCGCTGACCGCGCCACCGGCGTCTACTTCGCTCCCGACACCCTCGCCGAAGGTGGCCGCATCGTCCGCGTAGCCGAGCGCAACGCTCCCACCACCGTCTATGACATCGCCAACGTGACCTTCACCACCGAGCCCTCCAACGCTACCATCAACGAGCTCGAGGCCTCACTCCAGGACTATGTAGCCAACCACACGACCGCCAAGCAGTTTGCCGACAGCGCACAGGCCGGCGGCTACACCGTGTTCCCCTACTACGTATCAGCTTCAAGCCCCTCCATCAGCAACATCACCGACAGCCATGCTGCCGTAGCATGGGCCATGGAGGCCGACAAGGGTGACGTTTCGCAGGTATTCGGCGACATCCAGACAGGCCACTTCCTCGCAGTTGCCATCGATGACATCTATGAGGACTACACTCCCGCACGCGACCCGCAGCTCGCAGCCGACCTCAAGCGTCGCGCCATCAATGACAAGAAGGCCGCTAAACTCATCGCCGACTACAACGGCAAGGCTAACGACATCGCAGGCTACGCTAAACTCATGGGTGCAGAGGTTGACACAACCACCGTCAACTTCGGCCAGCCCTTCGTCCCCGGCATCGGTATGAGCGAAAGCCAGCTTCAGGGCCGTGTGGCAGCAGCCAAGGCCGGTGAACTCGTTGGTCCCCTCCAGGGCAGCAATGCTGTGGTTGTGCTTCAGGTTACAGCCATCGACAACGAGGGCCGTCCCTACAACCGCGACGAGAGCGCTACCCGCTTTGACCAGCAGCGCGGCGCATCACGCATGGCCGGCAACCTCCCCGCCATCCTCCGCGGCAACAAGAAGGTCAAAAACAACATGAACACATTCTATAAGTAAAGTTTAAGAAGTCGAAAGTTGAGAGTTTAGGCATAGATGTATTGCCCCAAGGCGCCACACATCAATTCCTGACTGCATCATAAACGCCAACCCTTGACAACACGATAAACACAATCGGCCAAAGCCTTTTGACAGGCTTTGGCCGATTGTGTTTAACATCAGTTAATCTCCCTACATTCTATCATATAACAAATTTGTTATATTGCTCTAAGCTAATGCGGAACGCGTTATATGGAGTCTATAAAATAATTCCGTCTCCACGATCTCCCGTTCTCACCGTCTTAAAACCACTCCTGTACTCCTGTCTCAATTCCTGTCTCCCATCTACATTACAGCAACAATTGCATATCCACCACATCGAGGTAGCGGTCGAATTTGTAGCCGACTTCGCGGAAGTGCGAGACGGGCACGAAGCCGAGCGATTTGTGAAACCTGATGCTACCCTCATTTTCGGCAGTTATACAGGCTATCAAGGCATGATAGCCACGCCGACGGCACTCATCTATGAGCGTAAGCATAAGCCGCCGACCCAAGCCATGCGACGAGCGCCCCTCCCGAAGATATATTGTGGTCTCAAACGTAACGCGATAGGCCGAGAATTTTTTCCACGGATGAACGTAACAATATCCCAAAACCTCACCATCTTCCGATTCGGCGACAATAAACGGACATGTGGCAGAAATCTCATCCACACGTTGCCGCATTTCATCCACGTCCGGCGCTTGCTCCTCGAATGTGACGGTGGTATGCCGGACGTAATGGCCATAAATCTCTGTTATTGCAAAGACATCCTCAGGTCTTACCGGCCTGAGGATGCTTTTTTCATATCTTAATTCACTCATATACATCATTTTGCCTCGACGGCAGCGCCGAGGGCGCCCATAGAGTTGGCCGCACGGACAGCCCAAGTGTGAGAGGCGGCATCCTTACCGAGCTTATAAGAGGTAGAGGTGGTGAAATCCACAACTTTACCGTCGCGGCAGACGGCATAGAGAAGCGCGTCATCACTGCCCTTCCACGTCAACTTGCCTTTCTTCACCTTGACATCCTTGGCCAAGGGAGCCGGGGTAGTAGCGAGGGTAGGGTCCCAACCGTCAAGCACGTTTGCCATAGTGTATTCCGCAGCCTCAGCCGTGGTCAATATCGGATTGTTGGGGTGTTCGTTGCCCTCCTTATCGACAAACATCGCACGGCGACCTGTGAGATCAAGAGCCTCGCCACCAACAAGATGTGTACCATACTCGGCGAAACGTGCCGGCCATCCGCCGCTCATGTCAGCCCAAGCATTGTAGCCACGCTTATCCTTTGTGATCGGCGACACATCCACACGAGTGTTAAGCCAGATGGCAGTGGGTGTACCCTTACCCCACGGACGTCCGAGGTAGTAGGTAACATCGGGAGTCTCGTTCTTGATATAGCAACTGTCCATGACGTAGCCCCACTTGCGCGGCACGGAAGGAACAGCCAGATAGCCACCCTGACCACACTGTTGGAAAGTCACTCCGTCGTAATATACGTCACCCTTGCCACATATATAATCGGTGCGCCCGCGGATCACACCATCCTTGAAGTAATAGCGGCCATCCTTATTGTTTGACACATAGGTATCCTGATAACCCCATATGCAGATATCATCGGCAATGGTCTTGTCCGAACGGTCATGAAGCACTATGTTACGGCCTGTGTGGTCAGCCATACCGCTCTTCAAGGTCAAGCCCTGGAGATAGGTGTTGACAGCGGGAGCCTCGATGATGAGCACATCGCCGCGGCCTATTCCCTCGATGGGACATGAGGGACCGAAACCGTTGTCCCACGTGGCGGGAGGTGTGACATTGGTGAGGGTAGTGCGCTCGCGTCCCTCGCCGATTATCGACACATTGGGAGTGCGGAGGTATGAGCGCGGATCGCCATACTCCTTACCGTCACCACCTTTGGTGATGCCTTCGGTGGGTATGATGTAGTCACCCTCCATGATAAAGATTCGGAAACGTTGTGTGGTGTCGGTGCGGTTGTCGGCAGCGGCCAAAGCCTCGCGGAACGAGCCGTCGCGCGGAACCACAAAATCATACACTTGCTTTTCAATGGCATTGAGATTTAATGTGACGAGCATAGCCGTCAGCACTGGCATGAGTCTCATACTGTTCTTTGTGTTTTTTAGTTATCCTAAATGCAAATTTACATAAAATTTTTCAACCCCGCCAGCACAGCCATTTAGCTTTTGTGGATTGGAGGATTTTTTGTAACTTTGTCACCCAAATAAACTTACGTTATCGTCATGAACGATAAAGAAATCGTGCTTTCGGGCATACGTGCCACCGGCAATCTGCACCTGGGCAACTATTACGGCGCCCTCAGCAAATTCGTCAAGATGCAGGACGACTACGACTGCCTCTACTTCATAGCCGACCTCCACGCGCTGACCACCGCTCCCGACCCCAAGGCCCTGCACGAGAACGTGCGCAACATTCTGGCCGAGTATCTCGCCGCGGGCGTCGACCCCGAGAAGGCCACCATATTCGTGCAGAGCGACGTCCCCGAGATCTCGGAGATGTATCTGCTGCTCAACATGCACGTGGGCATCGGCGAGCTGATGCGCACAGCCTCGTTCAAGGACAAGGCCCGCAAGCAGCTCGGCATCACCGACGGCGGTCAGGACATCGAGAAACAGATCATCGGCGCCGACACCAACAAGCGCGTGAACGCCGGCCTGCTCACCTACCCCACCCTCATGGCCGTGGACATCCTGATCCAGAAGGCCCACAAGGTGCCCGTGGGCAAGGACCAGGAGCAGCATCTCGAGCTGACCCGCCGCTTCGCCCGCCGCTTCAACTCGTTCTATGGCGTCGACCTGTTCCCCGAGCCCGAGAACTTCAACTTCGGCGGCCACGCCGTCAAGGTGCCCGGCCTCGACGGCTCAGGCAAGATGGGCAAGAGCGAGGGCAACTGCATCTATCTCGTCGACGACGAGAAGGTGCTCCGCAAGAAAGTGATGCGCGCCGTGACCGACGAAGGTCCCAAGGAGCCCAACCAGCCCGTATCGGAGCCTGTCGAGAACCTCTTCACCCTCCTCGAGCTCACCTCAGGTCCCGAAATCGTGCAGCAGTACCGCGACGCCTATGCCGACTGCTCCATCCGCTACGGCGACCTCAAGAAACAGCTCGCCGAGGATATCCTCAAGGTGACCACCCCTATACGCGAGCGCTATCAGGAGATACGTGCCGACGAGGCCTACATAGCCAAGGTGGTGAGCCAGGGTGCCGAGCGCGCCCGCGAGCGTGCCGCCAAGACTCTCGCCGAAGTGCGCGAGGCAATGGGCATTATCAAATTTTATTGATTTCAAATTTAAAATGTAAAATGGAAAATGGAGAATGGGCTTCGCGATAAGACGCGGGAAATTTCCATTTTCAATTTTCCATTATCCATTTTAAATTCCCCAAATTTTCCATTTTAAATTTTCCATTTTACATTTAGTTTAGTGAAACGATATAATCTCATAAACAACACATTAGGCTGGCTGTGCTTCGCCATAGCCGCCGTGACCTATCTGCTCACCCTCGAGCCGACGGCGAGCTTCTGGGACTGCCCGGAGTTCATCTCGCAGGGCTACAAACTCGAAGTGGGCCACCCGCCGGGCAACCCCATCTTCATGCTCGCCGCCCGCTTCTTTGTCAACTTCGCCTTCGGCGACGTCACCAAGGTGGCCCTCATGGTCAACGCCATGTCGGCCCTGCTCTCGGCGGGCACCATCCTGCTGCTGTTCTGGACCATCACCCATCTGGTGAAACGCCTCACCGTCAAGGATGACGCCAGGAAATCTCGCTCGCCCAGATGCTCGTCATCTTCGGCTCGGGCATCTGCGGCGCGCTGGCCTACACCTGGAGCGACACGTTCTGGTTCTCGGCCGTCGAGGGCGAGGTCTATGCCTTCTCGTCGTTCTGCACGGCGCTGGTGTTCTGGCTCATCCTCAAGTGGGAAAACCGCGCCGACCAGCCCCATAGCGACAAGTATCTGATACTCATAGCCTATGTGATAGGCATCTCCATCGCCGTCCACCTGCTCAACCTGCTCTGCATCCCGGCCATCGGCCTGGTCATATACTACCGCCTCTGGAAGAACACCACCGCCACAGGCTCGCTCATCACGCTCGGCCTCTCGGCCGTGGTGGTGGGCCTGATTCTCTACGGACTCGTGCCGGGATTCATCGAGGTGTCGCAGTATTTCGAGCTCTTCTTTGTCAACGTGCTCGGCATGAGCTACAACGTCGGCGTGCTCATCTATGCCATCCTCGCCGTGGCCTCGTTCATCTGGGCCATCCGCGAGCTCTACAAGCAGGACAACGTCAGCCGCATCCGCTGGAGCGTGGCCCTGAGCATACTCCTCTCGGGCATCCCCTTCATCGGCAACAGCATGTGGATTCCGGTCATCATCATGGTCGGAGTGCTCGTCTATCTGTTCAATGCCAAGAAACTCCCCGTGAGGATACTCAACATCGTGGTGATGAGCATCTTTGTCATCTTCATCGGCTACTCGAGCTATGCTCTTCTGCTCATCCGCTCGTCGGCCAACCCGCCGATGAACCAGAATGCCCCCGACAACGTGTTTGCACTCGCCTCCTACCTCAACCGCGAGCAGTATGGCGAGCGTCCCCTCTTCTACGGCCAGACCAACAACTCGTCCGTGGTCTACGAGGCCACCCCCTCGGGCCAGCTCTCGCCGCAATTCACCGACGGCGCACCCCAGTATGCCAAAGTGACCAAGCAGTCGGCCGACGAGAAGGACCGCTACGTCTTTCAGGGTTACAAGAAAGAGTATCGCATGAGTCCCGAGCTCGACATGCTCTTCCCCCGCATATACAGCGGCGCACACACCCAGGCCTATTCCGACTGGATCGGCGGCATAAAAGGCACACCTGTCAAGGCCACCCAGTATGTCGATCAGAACGGCAACGTACTCCAATATACCGACCGCATCAAGCCCACTTTGGGCGAAAGCCTGAGATTCTTCCTCGTCTACCAGCTCAACCACATGTACTGGCGCTACTTCATGTGGAACTTTGCCGGACGCCAGAACGACATCCAGGGCAACGGCGAGGTCAACCACGGCAACTGGATTTCGGGCATCCCCTTCATCGACAACCCCGCCTGGGCGACCAGAGCCTCCTCCCCTACGATGAGGGCGAGGGCAACCCGGGCCACAACGTGTTCTATATGCTCCCGCTCATCCTCGGCATCATCGGCCTCGGTTGGCAGGCGTTCATCTCCAAGAGGGGCATCGAGCAGTTCTGGGTGATATTCTTCCTCTTCTTCATGACCGGTATCGCCATCGTGCTCTACCTCAACCAGACCCCGTCGCAGCCCCGCGAGCGTGACTATGCCTTTGCCGGCTCGTTCTACGCCTACGCTATATGGGTAGGCATGGGTGTCGCAGGGTTATGGCATGTTCTTTTGCAGTTAATGAAGTCGAAGGAGTCGAAAAAGTCGAGCTCTGTGCAGTCGATAAAGTCGAATGAGTCAAATGAGTCGAATTCAGAGTTTAACTCTATTAACTCTGTTAACTCTCTCGACTGCAATAGAGACTGCAATAGAGACTGCAAAAAGAGCCTCATCGCCGCTGTCATAGCCTGTATCGTGGGTATAGCCGTGCCGTTGCAGATGGTGTCGCAGACCTGGGACGACCACGACCGCTCGGGCCGCTACACCACCCGCGACTTCGGCATGAACTATCTCGACTCGCTCGACGAAAACGCCATCATCTTCACCAACGGCGACAACGACACCTTCCCCCTGTGGTATGCCCAGGAGGTGGAGGGACACCGCACCGATGTCAAGGTGGTCAACCTCAGCTATCTCACCACCGACTGGTATGCCAACCAGATCAAGCACCCCTCATATGACGCTCCCGGCATCGAGACCCTCGCCAAGCCCGAGGATTATGCCTATGACCGCATGAACTTCAACTACTTCGCCACCGACGAGGACTCGACCGCCGTGCTCGTGGATGCATCGCTCGCCCAGCTCTATGATCCGAAATCGAGTCAGAACGCATGGGGCGCACCGATGATGAAGTATCCCAACATGTATATCCCCGTCGATCTTGACCAAGCCGTCAAGGCCGGACGCATCACCGAGCAGGAAGCCGCACAGTGCGACCCTGTGATGATCGTCAACATGCACAACGACGCCGAGTCCGCACGCCACGGCGGCATGACTTTGAGTCAGGTGCTGAGCCTCGACATACTTAATACCTCGATCAAGAACGGATGGAATCGTCCCGTCTATATTGCCTCGACCGTACCCTCCAACTATTATCTGGGTCTCCAGCCCTATATGCGTTCAACAGGTATGGCCTACGAGTTCACTCCTGTGGTCAATGACGAGAATTCCGACCGTGACATCGCAGCGGTCAACACCGACAAGGCATACCGCAACATCACCGAGAAATTCCGCTGGGGCGGCCTCGACAAGGTGACCGAACCGGGCCAGATCTATCTCGACGAGACCGTGCGCCGTATGGTCACCACCACCCGCTCCTATATCCTCACTGCCGCCACAGCGCTGGTCAACGAGGCCGTAATGGCCGAGCGCGCCGACAGCACTGTGATCGCCGACGCCGACCGAGCGGCACTCGACGCCTACAAGGCCGACCGCTACGACAAGGCTCTCAACCTGCTCAAGCTCATGGAGGAGAAGATGCCCGAGGCCGCCTCGCCCTACGCTATCCAGATACCTCAGAAGATGGCCCAGCTCTATGCCCGCATAGGTCTGGCAACAGACCGTCCCGAGATCACGACCCACGCACGCGAGATGCTCGAGAAGGAGTTGCGCCGCTACGCAGCCAATGTACGCTACTACCAGAGCCTCGCGCCATGGCAGTATGCGACCCTGCAGGACACCGACCGCTTCGCCGAGACATATTATATGGTGTATCTGCTCCAGGATTACGCTGATGCCGGCGGTGATGCCGAGGCCATCATCCATGACCTCGAGGAGATGGGAGTCAACTTTGACCGCATCGTCTCGATCATCGATCGACAATAAAAAGTTTAGGGGTTTAGGTTAAGGGTAGCCCCCAACTCTCTTTAAACTCTAAACCCAATTTAAACGACTGAATATATGGACAACAAAAAGATAAAAGTAGGTATCACCCATGGCGACATCAACGGCATAGGCTACGAGATCATCCTCAAGACTCTCGAGGATCCCCGCATAGCCGAGATTTGCACGCCTGTGGTATATGGTTCGGCCAAGATAGCCGCCACATACCGCAAGATGATGGAGCTGCCCGAAGTGAAACTTACCCAGATAGAGAACGCCTCGCAGGCCGACGCCGACAACAACTATATAATAAATGTGGTCGGCGAGAGCGTGCAACCCGAACCGGGCAAATGCACTCCGGCTGCCGGAGCCGCTGCCCTCGCAGCACTTGACCGCGCAGTGGCCGACCTCAAGAACGGCGACATTGATGTGCTCGTGACATGCCCCATAAGCAAGGACGCCATCCATGGCGAGGAATTTGCATTCCCGGGCCATACCGAATATCTCGAGGCTAATCTCGGCGACGGAGCCAAAGCCATGATGATTATGGCCGGCGACGGACTCCGCGTGGCCCTCGTGACCATTCACGACGCGCTGTCGGAAGTCGCTCCCAAAGTGACCAAGGAAGCCGTGACCGACTGCATCACCCGATTCAACCGCTCGCTGATAGCCGACTTCGGCATTCATTCACCCCGTATAGCCGTTCTTGCGCTCAACCCGCACGCAGGAGACAACGGAGTGATCGGTTCGGAGGAAAACGACATAATCGCACCCGCCATAGCGGAGGCATATAAGAAACGTATTTTCGCCTTCGGCCCCTACCCTGCCGACGGATTTTTCGGCAGCGGAGCCTACAAGAAGTTTGACGGCGTGCTGGCCATGTATCACGACCAGGGTCTCATACCCTTCAAGCTCCTCATGGCCGAGCATGGCATCAACTATACCGCCGGATTCCCGATAGTGCGCACCTCGCCCGACCACGGCACAGCGTTTGACATCGCCGGCAAAGGTCAGGCCGACCCGCAGTCGCTCCGCGAGGCCATCTACATGGCTCTCGACATCTACCGCAACCGCCGCCGCGAAGCCGATGCCACCGCCAATCCCTTGCGCAAACAAAACTTCGACCGCGGAAGGAACGACTGATTCAATTAGTAATTAGCAATTAGTAATTAGTAATTAGTAATTAGCTACTACTAATTGAATTATATACATGTTAATCAACGACATACCGACAAAAGCTATATATTAATTACTAATTGCTAATTACTAATTGAGAAGAGCTAATTGAAAAAAGCTAATTAAAAAAAGTGTACTACGCCATCATCGCAGCAGGAGAAGGCTCACGCCTGAGGAATGAGGGTATATCTACCCCCAAGCCGTTAGTGCGTCTTGGCGACAAGTCGCTGATTGACAGACTGACCGGTTTATTCCGCTCGCGTCCCGATTGTGAGTCCGTGAGCGTGATAATCAGTCCCGAGGTAGCTGCCTGCAACCCCGAAATCGATGCCGACAACCTGATTGTGGCCTCGACTCCCGGGTCGATGCACAGCCTCGCCCGACTTGCCCCCTCACTGAAAGGATGCGGACGATTTCTGCTCACGACAGTCGATACCGTATTCGATCCTGAGGAATTTGACCGCTATATGGCCACCTTTGAAGCCGACCGCGACACCTTTGACGGCTGCATGGGCGTGACTACATATGTCGATGACGAGAAACCGCTCTATGTCTCGGCCAATGCCGATGGTCTTGTGACAGGCTACTTCGATACTCCCGTGGCCGATGCCATCTACGTGTCGGGCGGCATATACGGTCTGCCTGAAAGCGCACTTGACATCATGGACGGGTGCATGCAAGCCGGTCAAACCCGTATGCGCGACTTCCAGCGTGCTCTTGTGGCCTCGGGCATGCGGCTCAGGGCCTGGCCTTTCAGCCGCATAATCGACATAGACCACGCATCCGACATCGGCAAGGCCCGCGAGCTGCTCGACAACCCGCCCTCACTCCGCTCTGCCCCTATATATTAGACCAATCCCCTCCCCACACATTAGCAACATCACCAATCAACCTCAAAACCATGGCCGACACTAAAATAGCAGCAATACTCCGCGCCGGGGCCTACTCGCCCAACCACATAGGCAACGACGCGGCCATCATCAACCTCACCTGCGAGCAGTTGCGCAAGCGTGGCTGCGAGGTGAAGACCTACTCGGAGGAACAGCTCATAGCCGGTGCCGTCAAGGAGCCGATAGTCATACACATGTGCCGCGACCAACGCTCGTTTCCCATACTCCAGGCCATGGAGGATGCCGGAAAACTGGTGATCAACTCGGGCTACGGAGTGGAGAACTGCACACGCGAACGCCTCACCCGCATACTCCTCGGCTCCGGGATCCCCTATCCCGAAAGTCTGATGGTCAACACCAACCAGACCGTCACCGAACAGATGGAACGCATCGGCATGGAGCGCGCATGGATCAAACGCGGCGACACATATGCCATGCACAAGGAGGACGTGACCTATGTGCGCCACCCCGAGGAGGCTCAGGAGGTGTTGCAGGAATACTTCCTGCGCGGCATCAAGCGTGCCGTCATCAACCGCCATCTCGACGGCGACCAGGTGAAATTCTACGGCGTGAGGGACACCGACTACTTCTACTGCTTCTACCCGTTTGAGAAAACCTACTCCTCCAAGGGTAATGACAAGGCTCCGAAACGCGGCACCGAGACCCGTTTTGACCTCGATAAATTCCGCGATGCCTGCAACCGTGCCGCCGACATACTCGACATACGTATCTATGGAGGCGATGCCATCATCGACCCCGAAGGCAATTTCTCGATCATCGACTTCAACGACTGGCCCAGCTTCGCTCCATGCCGCGTGGAGGCCTCTGGCGTAATAGCACGCGCCATCCTCGCCGAGATAAAGAAACGCAAACAATAACACTCCGACACACAACCTCAACATCACACCCAAAAACACAGCCCCAATGGCAAACAACATCTCGAAAATAAAAGACAAATTCATGAACGGCGGTGACATTGTCTCGACCTTTCTACGCTCGTCAGTGTCGTCACAGATAGCCTCGTGGATCGACATGGGCGTTGGGTTTGTTTTCTTCGCTTTCGTCCACCTCGCCCCCTGGATATCGACCGCCATCGGTGCGGTGTGCGGCGGCATCGTCAACTGCTGCATCAACTACCGCTTCACTTTCCACGCCACCGACATTCCCGTCAAGGCCGTGGCTGTGAAATATTCGCTCGTGTGGCTCGGCTCGCTGCTGCTCAATGTCTACGGCACGCAGGCAGCCTACGAGCTGCTCAACCAGCTGACATTTCTCGAGGAACTCGGCTTCAAGCCCAACGGCTACTATGCCGCCGCGCGTCTGAGCGTGTCGCTGATCGTGTCGATATTCTGGAACTTCCTCATGCAGAAAAACTTTGTGTACCGTCACAACCGCATCGACCCCTACGCCATCCGCTTTGTCGACATGTTCATGCACCCGGCAAATCTTCAACACGATAAAGAACAACTTTTCACTACTAACATATCTATGCCCGAATCAGATATAACAATGCAACCCAAGACATCAACATTCAAGAAGATGCGCGACGCCATCCAGCAAGGCATCTACTGTGTCATCAACCCCTTTGTGAGACTGCTCATCCGCATGGGCGTGACCCCCAACATGGTCACCACCATAGGTCTGCTCGGCAACATCGCCGCCGCCGCCCTGCTCGTCTATGCCGGATACACCGGCTCGCCCGTCAACATGAACTATCCGCTGGTCACATGGGCCGGAGCCATCATCATCCTCTTCTCGCTGTTCGACATGCTCGACGGTCAGGTGGCCCGTCTGGGCAACATGGCCTCGACATTCGGCGCCATGTACGACTCGGTGCTCGACCGCTACTGCGAGCTCTTCACCCTCGGCGGCATCAGCTACTATCTCATCCAGACCGGCTATGTCGGCGGCGCCCTCATCACCTTCGTCGCCCTCGTCGGCTCGATCATGGTCAGCTATGTGCGCGCCCGCGCCGAGGGTCTCGGACTCGAGTGCAAGATCGGATTCATGCAGCGTCCCGAGCGTGTGGTTGTGACCAGCATCGGCGCTCTCGTCACAGGTATCGTGGGTATGAATGTCAACCCCGCCGACTTTGACGCCACCATCATACTCATTGTGTGCATGGGCATCATCGCGGTGTTTGCCAACATCACAGCCTTTGCCCGCGTCGATCACGCACGCAAACAACTTTAATTGAGAGTTGAGAGTTTAAAGTTGAAAGTTTAGACATACCTCGGCCTATTAGCCTTATTAGCCCTATCAGGCCTATTGTCCCATTCCCCTATCAAAGAAATGAAATTGCCCTCAACCCGCGAGACTGTCATCATCGTCGCAAGCCTTGTGATATGGCTTGCCGTGACAGCCACATTCGTCGGCTTCCGGCCCGAGCACCTGTACATAGCCGTGTTTCTCGCGGCAATGCTGCTTGTCACACGGGTGACACGTAAACTTGTCGTGGCCCTGCTGCCGTTCATAGTATTCGGCATCTCATATGACTGGATGAACATTTGCCCAAACTATCAGGTGAACCCGGTGGACATTTTCGGGCTCTATTCCACCGAAGCATCCATATTCGGCATCACTCTCCCGGCCGCAAGCGCCGAGGTCGCGGGAACCATCGTCACCCCAAACGAGTGGTGGGCCATGCACGCATCGCCCGTGCTCGACTTCCTGGCCGGATGCTTCTACCTGTGCTGGGTGCCTGTGCCGATACTCTTCGGCCTGTGGCTCTACTTCGACAGGCAGTATAAGGTCTATCTTCACTTCTCGCTCGTGTTCCTCTTTGTCAACCTCATAGGCTTCGCGCTCTACTACGTCCATCCCGCCGCCCCGCCGTGGTATGTGGCCATGCACGGCTTCGACTTCATCCCCGGCACGCACGGCGAGACCGCCGGACTCGGCCGCTGGGACGCCATGACGGGCCTCTCGATATTCGACGGCCTCTACTCGCGCAACTCCAACGTCTTTGCCGCCCTCCCCTCGCTCCACGCCGCCTATATGCTCATAGCCTTCATCTACTCGCTCAAGGCCAGGTGCAGCGTGTGGCTGCGGGTGCTGTTTGCCGTCATCTGCCTGGGCATCTGGTTCACAGCCGTCTATACCTCGCACCACTACATCATCGACGTGCTCGCCGGCATCGGCGTCACCATCGTGGGCTGGCTCATATTCGAGCAGGGACTCATGCGCATCGGAGCATTCCAACGTTTTATCAACGCCTATAAAAACTATATCGCACGGTGAGCAGCTGGAGGGAGGAATACCGCAAGTCGCTCAAGTCGATGGACACCGAGGAGCACATCGACCTGGCATTCTACCGCCCCATAGGCTTCATGTGGGCGCGTCTTGCCGCACGCCTCGGCGTCACCCCCAACGCCATCACCATAGCCTCGATTTTTCTCGGCGTGGGGGCCGGCGTGCTGTTCTACTTCCCCGAGCTGTGGATCAACGTCATCGGCATGCTGCTGCTCATCTGGGCCAACTCCTTCGACAGTGCCGACGGACAGCTCGCCCGCATGACCAAACAGTATTCGCGCCTAGGGCGCATACTCGACGGATTGAGCGGCGACTTTTGGTTTGCCGCAATATATATAGCCATCGTGCTGCGCGAGAATCATACCGACCCGATTTTTGAATCGCACCAATGGATAATGTGGGTCATGGCTGTCGCTGCCGGATATTTCCATGCCAAACAGGCATCCATGGCCGACTATTACCGCCAGTTTCATCTCTATTTCCTCAAAGGCGAGGATGGCAGCGAGCTTGACAATGCAGCCGACCTGGCCCGTCAGCTCGAGGAGTCACATCTGACTTGGCGCAAAAACTTCTGGCAACGGCTCACCATGTGTACTTATCTCAACTACACACGCCGTCAGGAGGCTTCCACTCAGGCCATGCAGCAATTGCGCCGCAAGCTCAAAGAGACATATCCCGACGGACGCATCCCCGCATCGTTCCGTGACGAATTTCGCCGCCTGTCTCTGCCATTGATGAAATATACCAACATTCTCACCTTCAACTGGCGCACCATCGGTCTATTTATCGCGCTATTTATCGGTCAGCCGTGGCTATATTTTATCTACGAGCTCACCATACTCAATATAATCCTTATCTACATGATGTGGCGCCATGAGCGCATGTGCCGTGATCTTGCGCAGTCCCTGCGCAGTTAATGAAGTAATGAGTCGATGGCTCTTGCGTAGTTAATGAAGTAATGAGTCGATGAAGTTGATCAACCCACCTTATTTGGCTTATTAGCCTTATTTGCCTTATTTAGCCTATGCCCATAAAAGCAATAATCTTTGACTACGGCGGCACACTCGACAGCCATGGCGACCACTGGAGCGAGGTGATATGGCGAGCCTATCAGCACGCCGGCGCCGGCGTGACACGCGAACGCTTCCGCACAGCCTACGTGCATGCCGAACGGGCGCTCGACGGCTCAGGCATAATCCTCCCCACCGACAATTTTCTTGCAGTCATGCGCAAGAAAATAGCCCTGCAGCTCGAATGGTTGGGCATCAACGACACAAAACTGTGCGAAAACATAGCCTTAAAATGCTACCATGACGCCAGGGAATGCGTAGAAGAGTCAGCCGTGACTTTGCGCCGCCTCGCCGCTCGCTACCACTTGGCCATCGTGTCAAATTTTTATGGCAACATACGTACCGTGCTTCAGGATTTCGGCCTAACACACTACATCTCAGCCGTAATCGACAGCACCGAAGTGGGCATACGCAAACCTGACCCCACCATATTCCGCCTCGGTATCGACGCCCTCGCTGCAACACTTCAATCATCCTGCGGCTGTACACTCAGTCCGGAGGAAGTACTCGTCGTAGGTGACAGCCTCGGCAAAGATATCCTCCCGGCCCACTCGCTCGGTTGCCATACAGCCCTCCTTCCCGGCGTTCCCTGGGACACAACCGCGACACCGCCGTCACCGCCGCTCACAACCCACATCCTCACCACTCTCGCCGATCTCGAGAAAATACTCTAATCCCATCCCATACCGTCCATAAACATGCCAACTTTGGAAACAAAAACGAGCCATCTTTGGAAACAAAAACGCGCCATCTTTGGAAACGAAATCAGGCCAAGTTTGGAAACGGAATCGCGCCAAGTTTGGAAATAAAGCTCAATAAAGCTTGGACATTCAATTAAAAATCAGTACCTTTGCGTTCATAAAGAGTACGATAATGGATAATTATAAACCACGTATATTAGATAACATGCTTCGGGAAGAGCTTGACGCCATGGGAGCAGTATTGCTCGAAGGGCCGAAAGCCTGCGGCAAGACTACCACAGCCGAGCAAGCCGCAGGGAGCGTCATATACATGGACGACCCACTCAAACGCAAGCAGTATCTTCAGATGGTGGATACAGATATAAGCTATATTTTATCAGGCCCCACACCACGCCTTATTGACGAATGGCAGATTGCCTCCAAAATATGGGATGCCGTGCGTTTTGAAGTTGACCACCGGCACAAAGACGGACAATTCATACTCACCGGCTCCGCAGTACCGCCCAAAGAGGATAAGGAAGAGATGAAACATAGCGGCACCGGACGTGTGGCATGGATAAGAATGCGGCCGATGACACTATGGGAATCAGGCGACTCAACCGGCGACGTCAGTCTGTCAGGACTGTTCAAAATGTCTGATGACACACCACTACGTGGCGAAAACCGCCTGAAACTGTACGATATAGCCTTTCTTGCATGTCGCGGAGGTTGGCCCAAAGCCGTTGACAAAGGGATGGAAAATTCAGCACTGCGACACGCCATAAACTACTTCGAGGCCATCGTGAGAACCGATGTGTCGAGGGTTGATGATGTGGAACGTGATGAACAACGCGCCCGACGCATCATGCGTTCGTATGCCAGACATCAAGGCGCACAGGTCAGTGTGAAAACCATTCTTGATGATATTTCGGCTAACGATACTACCGATATCAGTGACAAGACCGTATATTCATACATAAATGCACTTAAAAGCATTTTTGTCATTGAAGATATGCCTGCATGGAACCCGAATCTGAGGAGCAAATCTGCCATACGCTCATCCGACACACGCTACTACATAGACCCCTCAATAGCATGCGCATCGATCGGTCTCGGACCGGATGACCTGATCAACGATCTCAACACGTTCGGGTTGCTATTTGAGTGTATGTGTGTTCGCGATCTCAGAGTATATGCTCAATCGATCGGAGGAACGGTGTATCACTACCGTGACAAAACCGGCCTCGAATGCGATTCTGTAGTCCACCTCCGGAACAGTCAATACGGACTGATTGAAATAAAACTTGGCGGAGACCGTCTTGTTGACGAAGGCGCAGAAAGCCTGATTGAATTGGCAAATAAAATCGACACCACCAGAATGAAAGCTCCGGCTTTCAAAATGGTTCTTACAGCTGTAGGCGATTATGCTTACCGCCGCACAGACGGAGTACTTGTTGTCCCGATAGGATGTTTAAAAAACTGATGCCGTTATGATAGCTAATCTTACCATACTTGCGCGGACGCCACTCATAACTGAGCCGGTACCGATATTCCTGTCGGTAATGGCTATAATACTCGTGACCCCGCTTCTGCTCGCGCGGCTGAAGATACCTCATGTCATCGGTCTGATTCTTGCCGGTGTGGCTGTGGGGCCTCACGGTTTCGGGCTGCTGGACAGGGACATGAGCTTCGAGGTGTTCGGTCAGGTGGGTATACTCTACCTGATGTTTCTGGCGGGCATAGAGATTGACATGTATCACCTCAAGAAGAATCTGGGGCGCGGACTGGTGTTCGGAGCCTTCACGTTCGGCATACCGCTCATCATAGGCGCCGCCGTAGCCATTACGGTGCTCGGGATGCAGCTGCCCGAGGCGACGCTCCTCGCGTCGATGTTCTCGGCCCATACGCTGCTGGCCTATCCTATCGTGGCACGTTTCGGACTGACACGTTCGCCGGCAGTAATCATAGCCATAGCGGGCACCATCGTCACAGTGCTCGGCTCACTCATCGTGCTCGCGGGAGTGCTCGGAGTGGTGCGTGAAGGGTCGATGATGTCACTGCTGCGCGTGCTCGGTTATCTGGTGGTGTATAGCGGCGGAATCTTCTACATCTATCCGCGCCTCACAAGCTATTTCTTCAAGAAATATCACGACGGCATCCAGCAGTTCATCTACGTGATGGTGATGGTGTTTCTCGCCGCCGCCCTCGCCTCATGGATAGGACTCGAGGGAGTGTTCGGCGCCTTCCTCGCCGGACTGGTGCTCAACCGTTTCATTCCGGCACGCTCCACACTCATGGGACGTCTCGAATTTGTGGGCAACGCCATCTTCATCCCCTACTTCCTCATCGGCGTGGGCATGCTCATAGACATCAAGGTATTCACAAGCGGATGGCAGACCATCTACATCGCCGCCGTCATGTCGGCCGTAGCCATGTTCACCAAATGGCTTGCGGCATTTTTCACTCAGAAGGTATTCAACCTGACCCCGGTTGACCGCTCCATGATGTATCAGCTCTCCAACGCCCATACAGCCGTGGCCCTCGCCGTGGTGACCATCGGCTACAGCATGGGCCTCTTCGGCGTGGAGATACTCAACGGCACCGTGGTGATGATACTCGTCACATGCTCCGTGTCATCCATGGGCACAGCCGCAGCCGCCGCACGCCTGAAAGTGCAGTTGCTCGAGCAGACTGATGAGGAGCTGGCCCGCGACGAGTCGAGCACCATGCCGCGCACGCTCATAGCCGTATCAAGTCCGCAGACGGCTCCCGGCATTGTCGACCTGGCCCTGTCCATGCGCTTCCCCGACTCCTCCGTGCCCGGCGACTTCTACGCCCTGCATGTGCGCAACGACAATTCGGCCCAGGCGAGAGCCATCAGCCACAGTTCGCTCGACATCGCCGAGAGAGCCGCGTCATCGGTAGAGGTGTCACTGACTCCGATAGAGCGTTTTGACCTCAATTTTATCACCGGCGTGCTCAACACCATGGCCGAGCGCGACATCACCGAAGTGATCATAGGCTTGCACCGCCGCAACGCGTTCATCGACTCGTTTCTCGGCGACAAGATAGAACGTCTGCTCCAGACCACCAACCGCATGGTGGTGATAACCCGCTGCTACATACCGCTCCAGACCATGACCCGCATGGTCGTGGCCGTGCCCAAGAACGCACAGTTCGAGACCGGTTTCCGCCGCTGGGTGCAGGCCACAGGCAACCTGTGCCGCCACATAGGATGTGAGATAGAATACTGGTGCGAGCCATCAACCGTCCCGATGATACGTACCGTATTGGCCCAAGCCAAGATAGGCATCCCCGTATCATTTGCCAAAGTGGAAAATTATGACGATTTCGTATTGAAGTCAAGCGACATATCGGACGACGATCTGCTGGTAATCATCAGCTCGCGCCGTGCCGCCGTATCGTTTGACAGCGACATGGAAGCCATGCCTGAATTCTTGCACAAATACTTCTCGCACACCAATCTGGTCATAATCTATCCGAGCCAGTTCGGCACCGAAGCACCCATGACAATGGCCGAGACCATGGCCACCGACATGGCGGCCGCCCCGTCAGGCATCTACATATGGGGTATGAGTCTGTTGCGCAGGCTGCGTGCACGCCGTCCGTTCAAAGGGGCTTGACAGAATCCGTAGCATGAACAGTGACACCGAGACGTCCGCGCAGGAGCGTATCGGCCGAATAGAGTGACGCTCCGCGATAGAGCTGCGCACCGGAGCTGTCAGCCACGATATAAAATGGAGTACGTGGCACAGCCAGACGTCTGATTTCGCGAGCGGAAGCACCACCCGGAGCCCACACCTGCATCCAATTCAGGCTGTCGCCCTTGACCGAGGAGCGCCACTGCATCGAATCGGCAGCCACGGAAACCTCGATAATTTTCAGGCGACGCATTTTGTAAGCCTTGCGCAGTTCGCGCATGCGGCGCATCAGGCTGTCAGGTTTGCGTGAATCGGTAAATGCCAAAAGCGTATAGCTCTGCAACGAAGGCACATAGCGCACCAGCGTATCGCGGCCCATGGAGTCTATGCCCATGCGGAATGTGAACGATTTCACTTCGCCGCGGGCCGATGTGGTCACCTGTTCACCTACAGTCGAGGCATAAGAGCCGGCGAGCAGAGCCGGACGGGCCTCGGGGGCAATCTCGCTCAGCAGCGAGTCGGCCTGCAACTCATAGCCGGCGGTGCGGAAACGGGTCACCATGAGCAATGTCGAAGCCATGCTCGAGGGATTGGAGCGGACAGCCTCGGCTATGAGACGGTTCACCTCGGCATCGGACCCATAAGTGAGTATCGAGTCATGCTCAGCCACAAAAGCCGAGTAGTCACGCGAGGCATCCTGACCGGTCAAAGTCAGCGATGATGGATCGTCGAGAGTCATATTGAGTTTCATGCGGTCGCCATCCTGAGCCACACAACTGAACAGAAGAGAGCCGTCGAGCGTAAACACCTCGACTAATGTAGGCTGTGCCGACGAGCCCTTCAGCTCCACCTTACCATCGACAGGATGGAACGAAGCGCGCGATACGCCGCCGCGGGTCATATAGACCATCTCAAGACCTCGGGTATCAAGCCCCTTGATGTCACATTTGATTACAAACCCCTCCTCGTTGCCGCAAGCCACCATGGCAAGCAGCAGGAATGATGATAATATGGCGAGCAGTTTTCTCATATTCTATAGAATCTTTTGGCAAAAATAGACATTTTTTTCGCTTGTCACCAACTTATTTAGTGCTTTTGCTTAAATTTGCACCACAATCAGCCCATCACAATGAAACCAATCATACGTCTGCTATCAGCAACGATACTTCTGCTGCTCGCCTGCGCCCCGCAGGGTTCAGCTCAGATTGTAAACATCGACTCCGTGGCTCCGGTCAACTCTGACAGCATACGTCAGGCTTTCGACTCGGGCCCGTACTTCGGATTGTACAAGGACAACTACTTCATCTTCGGCTGTCCGGTGGGCCAGCGCGTCACGAAGGACAACACCAACATCAAATTTCAGATTTCAATAGCGCAGAAGCTCACCAAGAGCGTGCTGCCATTCGGCACATACCTCTACCTCTTCTATTCACAGAAATGCTTCTGGAACGTGCTCGAGAACTCCATGCCCATGACCGACCTCAACTTCAATCCCGGCATAGGCCTCACCAAACCGCTCTTTGTGCGCAACCGCTTCGTGGGCAAGGTCAACCTCATACTCGAGCACGAGTCCAACGGCCGCGACGGCACAGCCTCGCGCTCGTGGAACCGCATCTCGCTCGGCGGCAGCATCATGATCGACCCGCAGATCACCGTCCACGGCAAGTTCTGGATACCCATCATCGACGGCATGGAAAACAAGGACATCCTCGACTACTGCGGCATCTATCAGATGGGCACCTCGTTCACCACGCGCAACGAGCGCTTCGGCGCAGCCGTGACTCTGGTCAAGCGCAAGGGGTGGAAGCCTCAACTACAACACCATCGTCGAGCTTAACTACCGCATCTTCAAGCGCGACAACCAGTACCTCTTCCTCCAGTATTACAACGGCTATGGCGAAGGCCTCCTCGCCTACAAGGAATTCCACTCCACCATACGCATCGGCCTCGGCATCAAACCCCGCCTGTTCAGCGATTATTGATTAAAAGTATCGAGCTACACCCCTGTTTCCCTTTCATTTCTCAACCGGCCAAGAGGTTTTAATGTACATATCCTCATTTTAAGGATTGAATTTTGCTGATTTTTATGTACTTTTGCAACGTCATGAAAATAGCAATCATAGGATACGGAAAAATGGGCCATGCCATCGAGCGTATCGCTCTGGAGCGCGGCCATCAGATAGTGTCGGTGATCGATGCCGACAATACTGCCGAGTTTGACTCGGATGCCTTTGCGTCGGCCGATGCGGCCATCGAGTTCACCACCCCCTCCACCGCTCCCGACAACGTGATGCGTGCCGCATCGCGCGGTGTGCCCGTAGTGTGCGGCTCAACGGGTTGGTATGCCCGCAAGGCCGAGGTCGAGGAGGCCGTGCTCAATGCCGGAAGCGCTCTGCTGGCGTCGACCAACTTCAGCATCGGCGTGCACGTGTTCAACAGCATCTCGCGCCGCCTGGCCCACATCATGGGCAAGCTCGAGCAGTACGCGCCCTCGATGAGCGAGACCCACCACATCCACAAGCTCGACCATCCCTCGGGCACAGCAATCACCATAGCAGAAGGCGTGATTGACGAATGTCCCCGCATCAAAGGGTGGGAAGAGGAGGGCGTAGTGTGGATGAACGCCCCCGAGCAGGAACGTGACAATCAGTTGGCCGAGGCCAAGGAACATCACGACCGCATCGAGGCCGACAAGCTCCCCATACTCACATTCCGCGACGGCGAGGTGCCGGGCATACATGCCGTGAAGTGGGAATCGCCCGTCGATACCATCACCATCGAGCACTCGGCCAAGTCGCGTGACGGCTTCGCTCTCGGCGCGGTGATCGCTGCCGAATGGCTCGCCCATCGCAAAGGCATATTCACCATCGACCGAATGATGGAGGATATCCTTTGACAGCAAAAATTTAGAAGAATAATTTAGAATCCCAAAACTACTGTAGGGGATTCAGAAAAACCGATAATAACGTTGGACAGTAACACTTTCGCTACCGATTTCAAGCGGCGTGTGCGCGAGAACAGCACCTCACGATGGGTGCGTTTCGGCATAGTGTCGCTGATATTCTTCCTGTGGGTGGCGTGGCTCGGCAACTGGTGGGTGGCCCTGGCATGGATGCTGCTCTTTGACATATACATCACTGGCTACATCCCCTTCACTTGGTGGAAGAAGTCAAAGAACGCAGCCGTCAGGCGTCATGAGCTGGGTCGACGCCATAGTCTATGCCCTCGTGCTGGTCTATTTCGTCTTTACCTTCGTCGGGCAGAACTATCAGATACCCTCGTCGTCGCTCGAGAAGTCGCTGCTCGTGGGCGACTATCTGTGGGTCAACAAGATGGCCTACGGTCCGCGCGTGCCCAACACGCCCGTACACTTCCCGCTGGTGCAGAACACCTTCCCCATCATCAACACCAAGAGCTATCTCGAGACACCCCAGTGGAACTATCACCGCCTCAAGGGATTGGGCAAGGTGAAGCGGGGCGACATCGTGGTGTTCAACTTCCCCGCCGGCGACACCGTGGCCGTCAAGGTGCAGAACCCCGACTACTACACGCTGTGCAAGATGTATGGACGCGACAACATTCTGGCCAATCCACAGACATTCGGCGAGATAATGTACCGTCCCGTAGACCGCCGCGAGAACTATGTCAAGCGTGCCGTCGGCCTGCCCGGCGAGCGCATTGCCATCCGTGACGGCGTCATATATATCGACGGCAAGGCCATCGAGCAACCCGAGAACGTACAGTTCAACCACTACTTCCAGCTCAAGCAGGGCAGCATGACCGATGCGGCTCTCGAAGAGCTCGGTATATCTGTCGATGACCGCCATCAGGTGCCCGTGACTCCGGGCGATGTAGAAGCCCTGCGCCAACTCGGCTTTCAGGTCAATCCCGACGGATCGGTACCCACAGTCTATGCCTCACCGCTCACTCCGGCCATGGTCAAGGCCCTCGAGTCGGACCCCGCGGTGGCAAAGGTCATGAAGATGCCCGCCACACAAGACGAATATCTGTTTCCCGACAGTGTATCATCCGGTTGGACCCGCGCCGATTACGGCGAGATATGGATTCCCGCCAAGGGTGCCACTCTGCGTCTGACCCCGCAGAACTGGCAGATATATGGTCGCGCTATTCGCGACTACGAGGGCAATGCCTCGGCCAAGATGGGCGACGACGGCAAGGTATATATCGACGGCAAGCCGGCCGAGACCTACACCTTCAAGATGGACTACTACTTCATGATGGGCGACAACCGCGACAACTCGCTCGACTCGCGCTACTGGGGCTTTGTGCCCGAAGACCATATCGTGGGCCGTCCCGAGCGTGTGCTCATATCGTTTGACAAAGACCACTCACTCTTTGACGGAGGCATCCGTTGGAATCGAGTGCTCAAAGCAGCAAACCCTGAATCAATTAGTAATTAGTAATTAGCAATTAGTAATTATAAGTTTGACTATTTGCTGATAATTTAGTTACTGATTGATCTTTAAAAAACTAATTACCGGTTGCTTAACAGACTTGCTGCTTGGCTTGCCAACTCATCGGCCTCCGACCACTTTCGTAGAAAAAGTTACTAATTGAAGAAAGCTAATTACTAATTACTAATTGATAATTACTAATTGAATTAAAGTGCGTCCCATTCTCCATCCATCGGCTCATGTGACATTGCCGCCCCGCCTGTGCGGGGGGATAGAGCTTTATGTGTCAGCCTGGGCCGCCGGCAGCTATGACATGGACTGGTCGCGCAAATTCGACAAACGCGAGAAGGGTACCCACCGCTTCACCATAGCCGACACACGCGGCACTCTCGACCTGACCGTACCCATAGCCAAACCGGCCTCAAGCCGTTGCCGGTGGGACGAGGTGGAGATCTCGACCCACGGAGCATGGTGGGACGTGCACCGTGTCGCCCTCGAAAGCGCCTATGGACGCACCCCGTATTTCGAGTTTTACATCGACCGTTTCATGCCGATGCTCACCACCGGCGTGCAGGAACGTTTTCCTCGCCTCGCCGATCTGGCCAACGCCTGGGACGCACAGATAGCCGACATCCTTGGACTAAGCCGGAGAGCACCCGGCGACAATGCCCCCGGCATGACCGATAATACATGTGCCATACAGCCTGACACATTGCCCCACTACCGTCAGGTCAGGGCCGACAAACTTGGCTTCATTCCGGGCCTGTCGATACTCGACCTCATCTTCAATCTCGGCCCCGAGACACAGATCTATCTCAACGAAGTAGTCAATACCCGTTGCACACAACATACACAGCCATAGCATAATCACAACAATGATTCCCAAGATAATTCATTATACCTGGTTCAGCAACGAACCACTGTCGGCCGAGATACAGGCATGCATAGACTCATGGCACCATCATATGCCGGACTACACCATAATGAAATGGGACATGGAGAGCATAGCCGGGATTGACAACATATTCATGCGCGAAGCCATAGCCAAACGCAAATGGGCCTTTGCCGCCGACTTCGTGCGCCTCTATGCCGTGTATCATCACGGAGGCATTTACCTCGACACCGATATGAAAATCCTGCGCCCACTCGACCCGCTGCTCGAGCACAGGGCATTTATCGGACGCGAGAACTCGTTTCATCTCATGGAGCACCGCACCGAGCACTTCCTGTCGTCACACTGCTTCGGAGCCGAGCCCCATCACCCCTTTGTGAAACGCTGTCTCGACTATTACGAAGGGCGCCGTTTTGTCACTGGCACCTGTCCCGACCTGCCCGTATCGCTCACCCTCGACATGACCCTCATGCCTTATATTCAGAGCGAAATCGCCAAGCAATGGGGCTACAGCCCCTCCACGTTCCGCAACCAACGTCAGGACCTGCCCGACGGACTCACCGTCTATCCGAGCGAATATTTCGACCCCCAATATGTCGGCCCCGAAAGCTTCGGCCAACATCTGGCACTCGGGTCATGGCGCGAGAGCCGCATCACACAACCCAAAGTTGACTGGCGCTACAAGATAGAATGGCGAGTCGTAGCACTCTTCCGCTCCATCCTCGCCAAAATGGGCTATGAAATCATAAAAAAGAATTGATTTTCTAAGCCTATTAGGCCTATTTGGCTTATTAACCCTATTAGGCCTATTAGCCCCATCCCCCTAACTAAAATCCCCTCCAATGAGAGTAATCGACCACCTTACACGTAACGACGGACGCACAGCATTCTCCTTTGAAATACTGCCGCCCCTCAAGGGCAACGACATATCCCGCGTATATGGCATCATCGACCGACTGCGCGAATTTGACCCCAAATACATCAACATCACCTCCCACCGCAGCACCGTAGAATATCAGGAGCGGCCCGACGGCACCATAACCAAGAAAAAAATACGCAAGCGCCCCGGATCGGTAGCCATCGCCTCGGCCATACAGAACAAATATGGCATCACGGCCGTGCCCCACATCATCTGCAAGGGCTTCACACGCGACGAGACCGAATATGCCCTCATCGACCTCAACTTTCTCGGCGTGCATGACCTGCTGCTGCTGCAGGGCGACCCCAAGGGGCCCGACAAGTCGACCGACCCCGCGGTGGTCAATCTGCACGCCACCGACCTGCAGCGGCAGGTCAACGACTTCAACCGCGGCATCTATGCCGACGGCGAGGCGTTCGAGGCCAACGCCACCCCGTTCAGCTACGGCATGGCCTGCTATCCCGAGAAACATGAGGCGGCCCCCAACATGGAGAGCGACCTGCGATATGCCAAGATGAAAGTCGATGCCGGAGCCGCCTATCTGGTGACCCAGATGTTTTTCGACAATCAGAAATACTACGACTTCGTGGCCCGCTGCCGTGCCGAAGGCATCACTGTCCCAATCATCCCCGGCATCAAGCCTATCGTGACATGCAGCCAGCTCACAGTGCTCCCGCGCGTGTTCCGCAGCGACATCCCCGAGCCCTTCGCCACCGAGCTTGCCAAATGCACCACCGATGCCGAGGCCAAGGCCGTAGGCGTGGAATGGTGCATCGACCAGTGCCGCGACCTCATAGCCCACGGCGTCCCCTCCATCCACTTCTACACCCTCATGGCCACCGACTCCGTAGCCCGCGTGGCAAAAGAAATTTATTAAAAGGGAGAGATTAAAGGTGTAAAAAAAGGGGAACCATAATTATACTGAAAATGCGCCGCAGCACACCGTGATCCGGAGTGTTGCGGCGCAGCTCAAAAGTCAGGTGTCAGTCTCCTACAATGCCTGAGCAGTTGGTGCACATCGAGCAGTGCACGGGGGCTACTACCTTGCGGTCGTCAGCTACTGCGGCAGTGATGTTCTGAGCCTCTTCGAGAGTGGCGAGTCCGATTAATTCTTTCATGTCTGTAGAATTTAGGGGTTAATAAAAAAGATAAGATATATGTCAGCCCGCACGTAGGTCATGCGAAACTGAATGTCGTGTCATGCAGCATCTCATAGGCCTTGAGAACAGCATGTAGTTTTTCAAGCGAAGCGGTATCGAGCGAGTCTTTGCGTTGCATGAAATATTGAATCTGAAAACTTGATATGACCTGCATCTCAGCCAGAAGCATCTTGCATTTCGACATATTGCGGGCCTTCACATCACCGCGCTCGAGCAGATTGTAGCCATAGCAGGTGCGGCACAGTTTGGCCAGCGGACACTTCAGGCACTCCCCGTCGATGAGCGATGAGTCATTGTTAAAGTCAATCAGGCCGTTGGTCATCTTGTATTCGTCATTACAGCGTACTATCGGTATGAACAGGTGGCATGGATATGGGGTGCCGTCTGTGTCATAGGTAAGGGTTTTGGTGGCACATCCGCAATTCTTGGGAGGTATGGCCACATCATAGAGCAGACGCTCGAAGGGCATATCGAAAGGCTGTTCGATCTTGACATCCGGGTTGGTGAGATAAAAGTCGCCGATTTTAAGCAACTCCTGCCTATAGATGTCTGCATCCTCCTTGTCCCAGTCTATACCCTCGGCAAGTGAAGAGGTGACACGGTAGCCCTTGCGTGTGAGCGAGATGACACCGCGTGCATAGTTGCGTAAAGTATCCTTTGACAGCGTCATCTTGAAATACGAGTTAGGCCAGTTTTCCACGATATAATCAAGTGGCATGTGACCGGTCTCGGCTCCACGCGTAGAGCGGTGCATGGCCTCGTCACCATCGACCGACAACACCACGCGAAACTCATGCTTCCTGTCGGTGAACCAGTCGAGTATCTCGGGAGTGAAAAGGGTGCCGTTGGAAGTCATCTGAAACTGCACGGGAATACTGGGGTCATTGTCCCTTACCCACTCATATACCTCTTTTATAAGCGGGAAATTAAGCAACGGTTCGCCACCGAAAAACTCTATGGCCAACCGGTGTGAAGGCTGTCGGCCGGGAGCCGTGCGGAACATCTCGAACTCATGCTGCAATATGCCGCGCGCCGTGTCAAACGACATGGTACGGAGTCCCAGCTCCTTATGCTTCTCGAAGCAATAGACGCAATTGAGGTTACACGAGTGTGTGACAAGCAGCGACACTATGCGTTCGGTCTTGTATTCTTTGGATGTGGTAATCATTTCAGGAGGGAAAATAAATGTGTTTGGTCAATCATGTTGGCAATCTGAAGTTGCTGCATGCGTCGCTCGAGCGCAACCACCTCATCATATCGGCAGTCTTCCTGCAAAGGACACACGTCGCATCTGAAACATGTCGGGAGCCGGTAATTATCCATCACACGGGTGTGGTCGCTCATGTCGGCCATCACCTCGTCAACAGTGGCTGTGTCGAAGCGTTCCGACAGGTCCTGCCTGATGCGTTCGTGCGTGTGGCCGGATGCCTTCCCCGCCAGATATGCACCCACACATCCAAGATAGCCGCCGACACTCAATCCGGCATCGGCCCGCTCGGCAAGAAATCCGCTGTAAGCATCTGACGCATGTCGGAAATCACCGCCTCTCACAGCCAGCAGGCTCACGAGCAGATGTTTGTTCCAGACATTGCGGGGCGAGACGTTATAGGGAGCGAGACGCACCATCGCGTCAGCCGGATAGGTATGCCCGACAAACTCCGCGAGCGCTGAATAATCGCCACAAGACCCGATGTCATAAAGGGGCCACACACTGTCGGTCTCCCGCAGATAGCCATCGTCATCAGGAATGAGTTGGCGCATATAGTCACCCATGACATCCATCAGTGCCGGATCGTGGTCGGAGAGTCCTGGGATATGCACGTGATAGGCGCAGAACCCCATGAATGAATTGTCTCGCACATACAGTCTGAGCCCCAGACTGTCGATAAGTGAAATCACACTGCGCAGGTCGGCAAGTGAATCGCCACTGCGTCGTATTGCCGGATAGCCCCACCGGTAGGTCGGTTCCGCTCCGAACAACAATGAGGGATAACGCCCGTTGCCATCCTTGAGACTACGGCGATACTCCGCCCTGACAGTTTCGTCCGTGACGACCGCAGGTTGTGAATAATCCACAAACCGGTCCTGCGAACTGACACGTCCCTGAAATGTCTCGGTGAGACATCGCTCGAGGGCTATATCGGGATTTAGGTCACTCCCAAGTCGAAACATCGTAGTGCCGTTGGCTCGGTTGGTGAGCACAAGTCCCACCACAGGCAAGCCCTGCCCAAGCGACATATCCTTCACATCCCAAGCATATCCGTCGGCCTCAAGGCTCGCAAGCCGCCCCGCGGCCTCCGTCCCGTCGAAAAATCCGTCGGGAAACGACGGTGGTGTGATATCGCTGCAATATATCATCTGGAGGACATAGCGCTCAAACACCTCACACACGCCCTGCACGATAGCTTCGGCCGGACTATTGCCGGCACACATGCCGGTCGAACTGTTGGCGCGCAACGGGATGGCCGGCAGCCCCTTAACCTCACAGCAGTCTGTCAACGTGAGCACAGCATAGTCAACCGAGCGCCATCGCACACGAGTTTCCGGGGACTCTGTACGAGGCATCGCGGATACACTGCGGGGAAAAATCGCCGGCAGAATCTCATTGCAATACTCCCGCATCGAGGTTTCCTCAACCCGTTCGTCGGGAAAGAACCTGAACGGCAATGACTCACCTCCGGCCCGCAATCCGGCAAAACGCATGGCCTCATTGATGAGAAATTTGTTCTGCAACCTCTCCATCAGCTCGGCATATCCGCTGGCAAGGGCATAATCGGGGGTTATCCCCTTGCCATTGGTGCCGATATTCAGAGCGGCAAGCTCAGGATTGCTGATGGATAAGCGGCATGAGTAAGCCACATCGCCATGCGAGAAAAAAGTCTCTTTCACAGTGATTCCGAGTCGGGAAAGAATCTCCCGCACCCGCGCCACGGTGACTGCCGGCGACGCATCCTTATAGCCGTTGCGACAGGTCGGGACACAGGTCATTCGACAGTGGGATTATCCTTTTTGAAAAGGCCGAATATTACTGAGAAGAGTCCACTGATAAGGGCCATGGCGAGCTTGACGATACCGCCGAGAATCCAACCGACGAGGCTGACGATCGAACTGAACAGAAAATCAATGATGTCTCCGTCTTTTGACATAATAACAGGATTTAAAATGTGAATAAAATGATGGTTAATTATCGAAGAAAAAGTGGTTGAGATATAGGATAAAGCTAATGAAACAGATCTAAGGTAATTATCCGGCTCGTCAGTCGTCGCGGCCGTCGGCATCCCATAGATGGCCGCATTTGGGGCATTTAGGCACAGGACATCCCGCATGGTTATAGGCCACGCCATACTGCTGCGCGCCACACACCTTGCAGATAGGAAGATAACCATACGGTCCGACACATTCGCATTTCTTGCAACCAACCATGGACAGACGCCCGGGAGTCAGGTCGAAAGACACTATTTCCCAAGTGTCATAGCTACCGCAATAACGGCATTGCGTGCTACTGAAAAGTCGTGAAAAAAGTCCCATATCAATAAGTCGTGCTACCCTTGACGCACCCCCCTGTCCGCCTGATGTCAAATACAAAAAACGCAGGAGAGGGCGCGCACGCGTCCTCCCCTGCGTGGGCATTGTCAGTAAAATGGTAAGTATAAGAAAAGCGTGGGTGACTGTATCATGTCGCTCGCTTCACTTACTTGTCGGGCGTCTCGCATTGCCCATCTCAGTAGTGAAACGAGCAACGCAGAGGCCCACGCATATATGTATGACAATTTCCTGAGGTCGCACGGTCATGGGCACACATATGTACAATGCGCTCTGTGACGTTACGCCTTAGGGGTTACCCTACATAACCATGAACATCTATCGCTGCTTCATTCCTGACTGAGATTATCTGAAAGTTTGCGAGACTTCGACAAGTCCGGAATCAAGCGTATTGATAAACGCTTTACTAAGAATGTCCTGTCGCAATAGACCTTACATGGTCTAATCGACAGGGGCAAAGATATGGTAAGTTTTTTATATTTCCAAATTTCATGAGCGGCCAACCGAACGAAATAGTGAAAATACACACATATTTAATAAAAAGAGGGCCACTAAGCATCAGCCTGACAACCAGAGCATTAACAAATCAGTGCAATTAAGCAAAAAAAATCGTTTTAAATTCGGTCTCTGACTGTCCGGATCACGCGTTTTCTCTTCACCAATACGCCTATTGCCCCACTTGCGTCACACATGTTTTCAGACGATTTTCCAAGATTTCAACGAGTTTTTTGGTTAATTGCCCGAGATATGCTATCTTTGCGAACATAAGTCATTTACATTCCCCAACTATTTTTTTGATATGATGCCACGACGCACCGACAGTCAACTTCACTATTCAGCAGTCAGCCCCACATGGTCGCCGCCTGACGAGTAGTCATTTGACATATTGGTACATCATCTCCCCCCGCATCCTCAACGGCATGATCGCTCCGCCACTGCGCGCCAACACACCACACACGTTGCGCACGGTGCGGATTGTCGTCATGCCTTGTCACATCATATCAAAAATTCACCAATACAAAATGTAAATACTTATGAATCAAAACCATTTCTTATCAGTGGCCGAGTTTATGGCATGTCCTTACGGCAATTCGAGCAAACTCGCGCACACACCGCACGCCAACGATCTCTTTGACACGCGGCACCATTTCATCATCACACCCGAAACTTCCCATCTGGGATTGTTTGCAACTTTTGTCAACGAGGGTGCCCTGCGCCCCTCACCTCGCGGCGTGCATTGCCACCTCGACGTCCGCCTGTTGGAAATCTCACAAGGCCGGGAGCGAGAAATCGCTTCGCGGCGGCTGACACTTCGCATGACGCGCAACGAATACGCATGCCCCATGCGGATGGATCTCCCGACAGCACGTGGCACACTCAACATGCGATGCACTTACAGAGCCGAGATTCGTGATGAGGATTCCGAAGTACTTGCCTCGCTGGACCTTATGTTTTTCTCGCCAGCCCAGATGGGCATGGGGCCGACATCTTGGTTTTATGTGCCGTGGGCCGGTATCAGAGAAGAATCAGGGCGCGTGGTCCGTTCGGCGGGACGGCTAACAGGGAAAAGTGTCAATGTCGTGTTCGGCCTCGAAAATCACATTCCCGCCGGATGTGCCGCCGGAATGCCCGAGATGCAACTACTTCTCACCGATACGCGCGGTGCGCATCAATGGGTTATGACGCATCCCGCTCGCTCGGGTGCGCCATCAGACAACCGTCACTCCGAATGGGAGGCGGCGGCCGAATTTTTCCTGCCCACATGCGATAGCGGCATATATTATGTGGAACTAAAATGTATGACCTACACGCTTGCGGCATTTCTATTCTCGACCGATGGAAGCGCGATCGGCGGACGATGGAACAAAGCCGAACTTATGCCTGCTGTAAATTACACACTCGGTTGGGGCAAAGCTCGTTTCGACAAGTATTATGAACGTGCAACACGTCTCGGCGAACTACTTTTTTACCGTCATATCGCCTGAAAAAATGCAATAAAAACAGCAAAATGACACACAATTTGTCAATCTATCATAAAAGTATCGGCCTAAGATAAAATAGTATTACTAACGGTGGCAAATTTGCACTAAATTTGCCACCGTAGTTTTTTCGTAAAAGAAACCTGTAGAATCTATTACCATTCGAACCCATTACCTAAATAATTATCTCCCCCCTAACGGAGTCCACAAGTTTTTTTCACCTAAATCTGCATCGTTAATCATCAAACCGACACATTAACACCTTAAAACCTTAAATGCTTATGATTAAAAAATTACTCTCAACCGCCGCTATGGCACTCCTCACCCTCAGCGCAAGTGCTGACACGGTAACTTTGTGGACCGGCGAAAAAGTTTTCGAAGGCTGGAGCCAAAACATCTCATTAGGTGCCGGAGACCTCACAGCTCTCTCTGCCGGTGACAAACTGACTGTAACACTAAAGGATTGTGGTACTGTTGTTGCCGATAAAAACTACTCCACAATCGTATTGAAAACCAACGTGACTGACTGGCCCGAGCTTGACGGTATCACATATGAAAATCCTCCCAAAGGATCTACATCATGGTCATGGGCCCTTGAAGAAGCCGCTGTAAAAACTGCAAAAAACACCGGTATAATTATACAAGGTGAGAATTTCACCGTCACAAAAGTAGAACTCACCACTGCTACAGAAGTCGATCCAAACCTTCTGTGGGAAGGCAGTGTGGCATTGGTTAATTGGGCTAATGGCGGTGATGTAACAAGTTCGAAAGTCAAAGTCGGAGATGTCCTTGAATATACCTTTACAGGAGAAGCGACTGAGGGCGGACAGGGACTTGTAAAAAATAATAGTTGGGCAGATATGCTTGGCACTGCAAAGATCAACGCCGCAGACATGAATACCGGTAAGCTTATCGTTGGCGTAACAACCCAAATGGAGGAAATGATTGGAACCAAATTCTTCCTTCAGGGCGAAAAAGGCGCAACTCTTACCAAAGTGACCCGCACCGCCGAGAATGGTTTTGACACCAAAACAACCCTCAGCTATGGCGAACGAGTTCTTCCCTCTGAGCAGTTCATTACCATTCCGGAGAATGCAACTTCACTCTCGGTGGTATTCACCCAAAAACCGTCTTGGATTCAACTCTGCAACAGCGGATGGAAGGAACTTATCACCAATGAGTCACCCAATGTCACATTCATCACTAATGCAGACAATACGGTGACAATGAAAGCCGCTATCGATGCTGATTTCATTTCAGCTATCAATACATCCAAACGCCTGATTCTCAACGGAGGCGGAGCTTCTGCCCTATACGTATCATACGGTATAGAAGGTTCTACCGCCATCACCGAGATCGAGGCTGCCGACGAAAACGCTCCCGTTGAATACTTCAACCTCCAGGGCGTACGCGTAGAGAATCCCACCAACGGTCTCTACATCCGCCGTCAGGGCAACAAAGTAACAAAGGTCATCATTTGACGCCGCTATAAGACAATTATAGCCGGGACATAAAAACACTTTTTTCGCCAAGACATAAAAACACTTTTCATTGACTTTCCAATAGGTTCGACATAACCCTTGAGGGAGCTACAAGCACCTCCCTCCAACATAAAAACACTCCTATTGAGGGCGCGTCGTGACCACGCCGCCCTCAACCTCTAAGGCCGCAGCACCGCCACAAGCGCAATGCTGCGGCCTTTTCTATGCGTCACGCATACTAAACACACGGTGTCACACGTTGTTAAGAGTATGATAAAGAAGCTCTATGCGGCCCTTTCGGCCTTGATAATACAACTTACCGCCCAGTCGTGTATCGAAGATGGCTATGCCACATCGGCATCATCTCAACCGATATTTTCGGTTGACACCCTCGACATGGGCACCTATTTCACCGGTCAGCCTACACCGACCGCTCGTTTTGTCGTTCACAACCGTCAGGACAAAGTGCTGAATATATCCAACATCACGCTGCGCGAGGGCTCGGAGGGCGCTTTCCGTGTCAATGTCGATGGTTTTTCCGGCTCACAATTCCGGAACGTCGAGATACGTCCCAATGACTCAATATATGTCTTTGTCGAAGCCACGCTCCCCGTCAACTCCTCACCACAGCTTACGGATGTGCGCGGTCATCTCGACTTTCTGACCAACGGCATCGGCTCGACCGTCGTGCTGCGTGCCTATTCTCAGGATGTGGTGCGACGTGAGGCTGTGGAGATTACGGCCGACGAGACTTGGGATGCCACTTATCCTTATCAGATTTTCGACTCGCTCGTAGTGGCCGAGGGCGCCACTCTGCGCCTCGACCCGGGTGTACGGCTCCACTTCCATGACGGTGCTTACATGCGCGTGTATGGTTCACTGATTTGCGACGGCACAACAGAAAAATTTGTCGAAATGACAGGCGACCGCACCGACAACGTGGTCGGGGACATCTCGTTTGACCTCATGGCCTCGCAATGGGAGGGGTTGCACTTCGCCCCCGAAAGCCGAGGCAATAAGTTGTCACATACCATCGTGCGTAACACTGTGAGCGGCGTCATCGCCGACTCGCTATCTGCCGTAACCATGATCAACAGCCGTCTGCGCAACTCGGCCGGCCATGCGCTCACCACGCGCCATGCCACCGTGCAACTCTACGGATGCGAGATAGCCGAAGCCTCTTACGGAGCCATGCTCATGCATGGAGGCGAAGTGACGGCCAACCATTGCACTTTTGCCAACTATTACCTCTTCACAGCCCCGCGCGGAGCCATCGTGCAGTTTGACCATTACGATGACGAATCCGATGACGGGTCAGGACTCCCCTACCTCAAAGCATCGATAACCAACAGCATCGTCTATGGACTCGGCTCCGACATGTCGGTAGGCGATTTCAGCGGATGCGATGTGACCATACGTTCATGCGTGCTCAAGAGCGCCGGTTCGGACGACGATAACTTCATAAACTGCCTGTGGGATACCGATCCTCTCTTCGCCACCGTCCGCAATGACTATTACTTCGACTACCGTCTCAAACAGGACTCCCCCGCCTTGACGCATGCCGATTCATCCCTGACGCTCCCCGAGTCTGCCATCGATCCCTACGGCACCCCGCGTCTCCCCTCACCCCGCCCCGGCGCCTACCAAACCCCGGCAGAAGAATAATCCCGCTTTTAGTTGGAATATTTTCTCGGAAAATTGTTATATATTTGCAAACTAAAGCAATAGACGTCATGACACAACTCACCATCAATATTGAAAACAAGTCGATAATTCCTCATCTCAAAAAGATTCTAAATGCAATTGAAGGAGTATCCATCGCCAAAACCGAAAAGAAAAAACGCAAATGCGGACTTGACGAGGCTTTCGACGACATACGCGCAGGCAGAATAACCCATTATGAAAATCCTGAAGAAATGTTTAAAGCCTTTGGTATATGAGCCTATATACTATCGATACAACACGTCGGTTTGACAAAGCTTTGAAACGTTGCATCAAAAGGGGACTCGACATGTCAAAATTTAAGGAAGTGGTCAACCTGCTTGCCTCCACCGGCTCCCTCCCGCCAAAATATCATCCACATAAACTGTCTGGGAATTATGAAGGCACTTGGGAATGTCATATCGAACCGGACTGGCTCCTGATATGGCAACAGAACGACACTGAACTTATCCTCCTGCTCATCGACACCGGCTCACATTCCGATCTTTTTTAATCAGCATAGCCTCCTTAATAGGTTAAAGACTCATTATGAAAAGTTATATTTAGATTGCCAATATATAACAAATTTCCAACAATTCCGCAAGTTTGGTCAATTCAACTTTAGGAGATTAAATCGGAATTTAGTAATTTTGCCCTAAAATCAATTATTACGGCATAATTATGGCAACAACACTGGTTAACACCGATTTTAATTTCCCCGGCCAGACCGCGGTATATCATGGCAAAGTACGTGACGTCTATAGCATAGGCGACGACCTGTTGGTAATGGTCGCCACCGACCGCATCTCGGCTTTCGACGTAATCCTCCCCAAAGGCATCCCCTACAAGGGACAGGCCCTCAATCAGATAGCCGCATCCATGCTCGACGCCACCGCCGACCTCGTGCCCAACTGGAAGATAGCCGTGCCCGACCCGATGGTCACCGTGGGCTACCGTTGCGAGGGCCTTAACCTCGAGATGATTATCCGCGGCTATCTGGCCGGCAGCGCATGGCGCGAATACAAGGCCGGCATGCGCGAGCTCTGCGGCGTGAAGCTCCCCGAGGGGATGGTCGAGAACCAGCGTTTCCCCGAGCCCATCATCACCCCCACCACCAAGGCCGACGCCGGCCACGACGAGAACATCTCGCGCGAGGAGGCCATAGCACAGGGCATCGTCACCGCCGAGCAGTTTGACACCATGGCCGCCTACACCCGCGCCCTCTTCAAGAAAGGCTCGGAGATGGCAGCCGAGAAGGGCCTCATCCTCGTCGACACAAAGTATGAGTTCGGCCTCCACGACGGCAAGGTGATACTCATCGACGAGATCCACACCCCCGACTCGTCGCGCTACTTCTATGCCGACGGCTACGAGGAGCGTCTGGCCAAGGGCGAGCCCCAGCGCCAGCTCTCGAAGGAGTTTGTGCGCGAGTGGCTCATGGCCAACGGCTTCATGGGCAAGGAGGGCCAGCAGGTGCCCGAGATGACCGACGCATTCTGCGAGGAGGTGTCCGAGCGCTACATCGAGCTCTACGAGCACATCACCGGCAAGAAGTTCGAGAAAGCTCCCGAGCAGCATCTCGAGGACCGCATAGCCAAGAACGTACTCGACTGCCTCGGTAATCTTTAATGAATTTAAAATGGAAAATGGAAAATTTAAAATGGGAAAATGCGCACATTCCGATTGTTGCGAAGCCAATTTTCAATTGTCCATTTTAAATTTTCCATTTTAAATTCCCCAATAGAGTGCAAGTAGAGAATATCACCCCCTATGGCGGCGATCCTGCCGACAAGTCGCGCCAGGTACGCGAGATGTTTGACAGCATCGCTCCGGCTTATGATTTCATGAACCGGGCCATGACTATGGGCATCGACAAGCTGTGGCGTCGCAGGGCTGTAAAGCTGCTTCGTGACTGTCAGCACGACGATCTCCTCGACATCGCCACCGGCACCGGCGACCTGGCCATACGCCTGGCCCGCGAGCTCGATCCCATAGCCGTGACCGGCGTGGATCTGTCGGAGGGCATGATTGAGATAGGACGCGCCAAGGTGGAGAAGGAAGGGCTTTCGGACGTGGTGACGCTCGGCATAGGCGACTGCCTGTTGCTCCCGTTCACCGACGCATCGTTCGACGCCGTGACCTGCGCCTACGGAGTGCGCAACTTCGCCGACCTCGAGGCCGGATACCGCGAGATGCACCGTGTGCTCCGTCCCGGTGGCAATGCTGTGATACTCGAGCTCTCCACCCCGACTTCGACAGTAGTGCGACCTCTCTACAACATCTACACACGCCACGTCATTCCCACCGTAGGACGGCTGGTATCGAAAGATGTGCGCGCCTACAGTTATCTGCCGGAATCAATCGCCGCCGTGCCTCAAGGCTCCGACATGACAGCAATCATGCTCCGCGTCGGCTTCTCCGCAGCCCGCGCCATCCCCCTCACATTCGGTGTCTGCACCATCTATGAGGGAGTGAAGTAAGGCTCTTTATAGTTTATAAAGTTTAGAGTTTAAAAAGTTTAAGCATACTCTTTACAGTTTAAAAGTTTAGAGTTTAAAAAGTTTAGGCATAGATTATTTGGCTTATTAGCCCTATTAGGCTTATTAGGCCTATTCCCCCGGCCTTATTCGCCTTATTAGGCTTATTAGGCTTATCCCTCCTCCCCAAGAAAAGAATCCACTAACTAAAAAAAAATAACACCAACATGGAAAAACAACAGGAAATCAAGATAGAGCTCACCCCCGAGGTAGCCAAAGGCATCTACTCAAACCTCGCCGTCATCACCCACGGCCCCAACGAGTTCTTCGTTGACTTCATCACCATGGCACCCAACATGCCCAGGCAAAGGTGCAGAGCCGCATCATCATGAGCCCCGAGAACGCCAAGAACCTCCTCGGCGCCCTCATGGAGAACGTCAAGAAGTACGAGCAGACCTTCGGCCCCATCGTGCCCAAGCGTCCCGTAGGTGGCCAGAACGGCAACAACGGCGAAATCCCCAACCCCTTCATAATGGGCGGAAAAGCGTAATTGAAAGAGTTTAAAATGGACAATGGAAAATTGGCCTCGCGACAATCAGCGAGGAAGCATGTTCCATTTTCCATTGTCCATTTTAAATTTTACATTACCTACAATTTTCCATTTTAAATTTTCCATTCTTATGAGTCTGACCATATATAACACCCTCACCCGCACAAAGCAGCTGTTCAAGCCGCTCCATGAGGGACGTGTGGGCATGTATGTGTGCGGCCCCACGGTCTATGGCGACGGCCATCTCGGCCACGCCCGTCCCGCCATCACGTTCGACATCCTGTTCCGCTACCTGCGTCACCTGGGCTACAAGGTGCGCTATGTGCGCAACATCACCGATGTGGGCCATCTCGAGCATGATGCCGACGAGGGTGAGGACAAGATAGCCAAGAAAGCACGCCTCGAGCAGCTCGAGCCGATGGAAGTGGTGCAGCATTATCTCACCCGCTACCACAAGGCCATGGAAGCGCTCAATGTGCTTCCCCCCTCGATCGAGCCCCACGCATCGGGCCACATCATCGAGCAGATCGAGTATGTCAAGAAGATACTCGACAGCGGATATGCCTACATATCCGAGGGCTCGGTCTATTTCGACGTGCCCAAGTATAACAGAGACCACCGCTACGGCAAGCTCTCGGGCCGCAACATCGACGAGCTCTATGCCACCACCCGCGCCCTCGACGGACAGAGCGAGAAGCACAACCCCGCCGACTTCGCGCTGTGGAAAAAGGCCTCGCCCGAGCACATCATGCACTGGCCCTCGCCCTGGAGCGAAGGGTTTCCCGGATGGCACCTCGAGTGCTCGACCATGGGCGAGAAATACCTCGGCGAGACATTCGACATACACGGCGGCGGCATGGACCTCATGTTCCCCCACCATGAGTGCGAGATAGCCCAATCGGTGGCCCACAACGGCCACGAGACCGTGCGCTACTGGATGCACAACAACATGATCACCATCAACGGCAAGAAGATGGGCAAATCGTTGGGCAACTTCATCACCCTCGATGAATTCTTCAACGGCTCGCATCCCCTGCTCACACAGGCCTACTGCCCCATGACCATCCGTTTCTTCATCCTCCAGGCCCACTACCGCGGCACTGTCGACTTCTCCAACGAAGCTCTCCAGGCCTCGGAGAAGGCTCTCGGACGTATGCTCGAAGGCTATCGCCGTCTGCAGGAACTCACTCCCTCGGCCACCTCGACCGTCGATGTCAAGGAGCTGCGCCAGCGCTGCTACGATGCCCTCGACGATGATCTCAACACTCCCGTGGCCATCGCACACCTCTTTGACGCGCTCCGTATCGTCAACTCCATCAAGGATGGCAAAGCCACAGCCACACAGGAGGATATCGACGAACTCAAGAGCGTATTTGATACATTCCTCATCGACATTCTTGGCATCCGTCCCGAAATAGCAGGAGGCGTTGACAACGCCGAGGCTCTGAAGCCTTTCGAGAAAGCCATGGACCTCATCCTCGAGATGCGCGCCAAGGCCAAGAGCGCCAAGGACTGGGCCACCTCAGACCTGATACGCGACCGCCTCGCCGCCCTCGGCTTCACCGTCAAGGACACCAAAGACGGTGCCGAATGGTCAGTACAGTAGGGAGTTTATAAAGTTTAAAGTTTAAAAAGTTTAAGCATACTCTTTACAGTTTATAACTGTAAAGAGTATGCCTAAACTTTAACCTTTAAACTCTAAACTTTATAAACTGCAAAGAGTAGCCTAAACTTTAACCTTTAAACTCTAAACTTTTTTAAAGTCCTGATATAGTGCGGATTTTGGCGGGGATGGAGGTGTTATCGTTGAGAGGCATGAATTGTTCGGCGCCGACTCCGATCGCATAGACCGGAACGAGGCCGCCTGAATGGCCGTTGGTGGTGAAGCCGAGGCCCGTCACACCATCCTGAATGCGATAGACCTTCTCGGTAAAGGTATTGAATGAATTATAGAGCGTCTTATGGTCGGTGGGCATGTCGCCTTTGAAACAACGCTCAAATTCCTTTTCAAGCTCTGCGGTCTGCTCTTCGGTCACAGGGACAGCGCGCCAGAAGCCCATATTTTCCTCAAGAAACTCCTTCATGTCGGGCCATTCAAAAATGCGGCGCGAACGGCGCATCGAACGGCAATAGTCGGCAAAGCGGTCTTTTGAAATCTTCTGGTGGTCTATGTACTCGAGGTGCAGGTCATAGCCCACGCTATTGTTGCCGAGGCCCATGCCGCCGGTCTCGTGGTCGGCCGTCACGACAATGAGAGTCTCGTCGGGATGCTCGAGATAGAAGTCATAGGCATGACGCAGGGCCTGATTGAAATTGAGCACCTCCTTGATGATGGTGCCGCCGTCGTTGGCATGGCCTCCGTAGTCGATGTTGCCACCCTCGACCATCATGAAAAAACGGTCGCGGCCATTTTTCTTCATATGCTCGATCGCAGCAGCGGTCATATCGGGCAGATTCATCGCACCGTTTACAGAGTCGATGGTGAAATTAATCTGTCCCAGGTCAATCTCCTCAGGATTAAGCAGAAGCACGCGGCGTGATTTTTTATCCTTTAGTTGGTCCAGTCCATAGGCAATCTCCACTCCATTAGCCTTGAAAGTGTCAATCAGATCGTTGGGATTGCCATCCTTATCCTTTGTGCCGCGAAGATTGGAACCGGCGATGAAATCGTAGCCCGACTCGGCAGCCTGCTTGCCTATTTCGTAATACATGCCACGATTGGGCACATGGGCATAGAATGCTCCGGGAGTCGCATCATCCGGCGGCACAGAGGTCACGAGTGCGATGCCATAGCCATTGTCAAACAACTGTTTGGCAACCGAAGTCACGGCCACGGTGTCGGGCGACATGCCGAGCATACCGTTTTTGGTCTTGCAACCTGCGGCAAGAGCTGTGCCGGCAGCGGCAGAGTCTGTCACGGGTGATGAAGCCGAATGAGTGGTTGACTGCGAAGCCACAGGGAACTGCATCATAAGTATTGGATCGGAGTTTCCGAGCACAGTGCGATTATATACCTGGGCACCGAGCACCTGAGCCAAGCCCATGCCATCACCTATGAAATAGAAA
>JAAGKN010000312.1_pt1 | contig 57317 bp, 49 predicted proteins | sample 6206371 | NCBI WGS metagenome assembly JAAGKN01 (sample SAMN11533720, study PRJNA540317) | gut metagenome | isolation source: fecal pellets from male and female animal of same cohort | host: Peromyscus leucopus | place: USA:CA | collected 2017 | reverse complement strand
GCGCCCAGACGCATGGTGCCGCCCTTTGGAATATTGCCCTGCTGATCTGCCATCAAATCGATTACATTGTGCGCGCCATTCTCCGAAAATTCACCGGAATTTGCGTCCCCATAACCCAGCACATTTTTTGCAAACTCAATTACCGCAGTCTGCATACCGAGACAGATTCCAAGGTAAGGCACATCATGCTCTCTGGCGTATTTTGCGGCCTGAATCTTTCCGTCGATACCCCGGTCTCCAAAGCCTCCCGGCACTAGAATTCCGTCAACATCGTCTAATAGCGATTCTGCACTTTCGCAGGTTACCTCTTCCGCTTCAATCCACTTGATATTGACACAGGCGTCATTCTCATAACCGCCGTGGTGCAAAGCCTCCGCTACCGAAAGATAGGCATCATGGAGCTTTACGTATTTTCCCACAATACCGATAGTCACCGTCTTGCTTCTCTTTTCAATGCGCTCAAGCATCTGCAGCCAGTCCTGCATTTCGCAAGGCCCTGCGTTAATACCCAGCTCCCTGCAGACAATCCAGCTGAGGTTTGATTTTTCCAGCATTACAGGTGCCTGATACAAAGTAGGCAAGGTGATATTCTCGATGACGCAGTCCCTTTTTACATTACAAAACAGCGCAATTTTGTCGATGATATCCTGATCCACCGGCTCGTCCACACGCATTACGATAATGTCAGGAGAAATGCCCAAAGCCCGCAGTTCCTTGACTGAATGCTGGGTCGGCTTGGATTTATGCTCGCCGGAGCTTTTGATGTAAGGAACCAAAGTCACATGAATGAAAACACAGTTTTCCTTTCCCACTTCCAAAGACACCTGGCGAATGGCTTCAAGAAAGGGCTGACTTTCAATATCCCCCACAGTGCCGCCGATTTCTGTGATGATAACATCAGCTTCGGAGCTTTCTCCCACATTGTAAATAAACGATTTAATTTCATTGGTCACATGGGGAATCACCTGCACGGTGCTGCCCAGATAATCCCCGTTCCGCTCCTTGTTCAGCACATTCCAGTACACCTTTCCCGTGGTCAGATTGCTGAACTTGTTCAAATTCTCATCGATAAACCGCTCGTAATGCCCCAGATCCAAATCGGTTTCCGCTCCGTCCTCCGTCACAAAAACCTCTCCGTGCTGGTAGGGACTCATAGTGCCCGGATCGATGTTGATGTACGGATCCAGCTTCTGGGCCGCAACTTTCAGTCCCCTTGCCTTCAAAAGCCTTCCCAGGGAAGCCGCCGTAATCCCCTTTCCAAGACCCGACACAACCCCGCCTGTTACAAAGATATACTTTTTCATTCTGTGCTCCTTTCAAAAACCAAAAAACGCAAAAACTAAAAAAAATAAGGCTTCCGGCTTTTGAGTGAGAAGGATACACAAGATCCCGAAACGCTCTCAAACTCGCCATCTTTTCCTTATTTCCTTATGTCTTTGCGCAATTTTAAAAATAATATTACTGGGATATTATACGACTTTTGGAAGCAAAAGTCCAGCTTTTTTTGAAGGAGAGTTACAAACCCAAAAACCACCTGCCGGCGGGAATCCGTCTGCAGGTGGTTTGAAGTACATACAAAATAAATATATTTTATTTAGCAGCAGCGCCGATTGCGTAGCCTTTTTCGAAAGCTTCCAGGTTCATCGGCAGGAACTCTGGTTTTTTCTTACCAAGTTTGTTCTTGATAGTTTCGATGATAACCTCTTTTGGAACAACTTCTGTAGCACCGATGTAAGCGCCCAGCATGATGATGTTCAGAACTTTTGGGTTACCCATTTCCAAAGCCATTTCAGTTACAGGAACTTTAATCACTTTGATATCGTCTCTCTCGATTGGGGAGATAACGATGGAGCTGTTAATCAGCAGGTTTCCGCCCGGTTTCAGCTTGTCAAGGAATCTGTGCAGGGAAGGGTCGTTCATAACGATCATGTCTTCCATTGCTTCCATAACAGGAGCACCGATTTCGTCATCGGAGATTACAACGTAGCAGTTTGCTGTACCTCCACGCATTTCTGCGCCGTAGGATGGGAAATATGTTACGTGTTTATCAGTTGATTCGCAAGTTGCCTGAGCCAAAAGAGTTCCTAGCATCATGACACCCTGTCCGCCAAATCCGGCAACAAGTAAATTTCTTTCCATGTTCTATTCCTCCTTTGATTTATCTCTGAATACACCCAGCGGGAATTCTTTCAGCATTTTTTCTTCTAAGAAATCCAAAGCCTTTGCTTCGCTCATGCCCCAGTTAGTCGGACATGTAGTAACAATTTCAACCATGGAGAAGCCTTTTCCGTCAATCTGATTCTGGAATGCTTTCTTGATGGCAGCCTTTGTCTTACGAACGTTAGCAGGTGTGTTACAGCTGGTTCTTTCCAGATAAGCAGGAGCTGTCAGCTGGCTCAAAACTTCGCACATGTGGATTGGATATCCGTGTTCTTCCGGATTTCTTCCCTTAGGTGCAGTAGTAGCCTTCATGCCAACTAAAGTAGTCGGTGCCATCTGTCCGCCGGTCATGCCGTAAATACCGTTATTTACAAAGATAACTGTAAAGTTTTCGCCTCTGTTAGCAGCGGAAACTGTTTCACCAAGACCGATGGAAGCAAGGTCGCCATCGCCCTGATATGTATAAACCAGAGAATCCGGATTGGATCTCTTCAGACCTGTTGCAACTGCACAAGCTCTGCCGTGTGCAGAAATGTTCAGGTCGTGGGATACGTATAACTGACCCAGTCCGCAGCAGCCAACGCCTTCGCAGCGAACTAATTTGTCCAGCATACCTAATTCTTCAACTACTTCACCAATCAGTTTGTGAATAGTGCCGTGCATACATCCCGGACAGAATCCGGAAACGGTTTCAGGTTTGATACCAATGGTTCTCTTATATACCTTTTCCATTATAATACCTCCTTTACCAGTTCATGTGCTGCAGCCATAACTCTTTCTTTAGTCATCAGTTCGCCGCCGGATCTGAGACATTCTTTAATTGGACATCTGCCATGAACTGCGTGGTCTACGTCCCATCTCATCTGTGCAGGGATTGACATTTCGATGTCTAAGATACCCTTAACTCTGTTGAAGTCCAGATTTTCAAAGGACTTGTATGGGAACGGATGAATTGCAATCGGTCTGATGAGGCCGGCTTTAATGCCTTCTGCTCTCAGTTCTTTTACTGCAATTCTTGCGATACGAGCGGAGATACCATAAGCAGTCAGAATGATTTCTGCATCGTCAACCATGATTTCTTCTACTCTAACGTCTTTTTCTTTCCAGGATTCATAAAGCTTTGCAGCTTCCATGTTTACCGGTTCAAATCCGCCGCCTACGCCGCCAGGAAGAATTCTAACCTGCTCTTCCGGGCTGTGACCTATTGCGGAAACTGCCTTACGAGCTGCTTTCAGTGCAGCAACTTCTTCGTCACTCTTCATTGGAGGAAGTTCAACAGGCTCCATCATAGTACCCATTACACCGTCTGTCAAAATCAGAACAGGGTTCATGTCTCTTTCTGCCAGATCAAATGCTTCATAGGTCATATCTACTGCTTCCTGTACAGTGGAAGGAGACAGTACGATCATTTCAAAACCGCCGTTACCGGAAGCTTTGGTTGCCTGCATGTAGTCCTGCTGTGCCGGCTGGATTGCGCCGATACCAGGGCCGCCTCTCTGTACGTTTACGTATACGATAGGTAAACGAGCAGCAGCACAATAGGAAATACCTTCACTATATAAGCTGATACCAGTACTGGAAGAAGAACTCATGGATCTTGTTCCTGTCTGTACTGCGCCGTACAGCATATTTACAGAAGCGACTTCACTTTCGCCCTGTACGAATACGCCATTTTCAACTTCCGGCATTCTTCTTGCAAAGTATTCCGGAATTTCGTTCTGTGGTGTGATTGGGTAGCCGGCAAAGAATCTACAGCCAGCTCTGGTAGCTGCTTCTGCAATAGCTTCGCAGCCCTTCATAAATACTCTTGCCATTTTTTCTAAACCTCCCTATAAACTTCGATTGCTGCGTCTGGACATACAACTCCGCAAGCGGCACAGCCGATGCAGTCGTCCGGATTTGCTGCAACAACATACTGGTAGCCTTTAGAATTTACTTTGTCGCCAATAGCGAGCACTTTCTTAGGGCAGAATTTAACGCAATAGCCACAGCTTTTGCAGCTCTCTGCTCTAATTTCTACTTTTCCTTTTGCCATTTTGATTACCTCCTACATGGTATAACTGAGCCAGCGAAAAGCAAAGGCTCTCAAACCTTTATTCAATAACCCCAAACAAAGCCGGGGTAGTTGACATTTCTAATCGACCCACTCATAGGTCAGATACAGATTTACCGGCAGAAGCGGCGTATCTGTCTTGCCTGAAATCTCAGGACAAAGATGGGAAAGAGCGCACATATAATCGACATTTATATATTCGCCGATTAATTCTTTGACTTTCTCGTTGCCGGCAATGACTTCCTCCGCTGTGGTAGTCACTCCCACATTAGGATTGCTCAAAATCGATACATTGGCAAGCTCAATGCGGGCCATTCCAAGCACACGTGCCATAGTGCCGTCGATGCTGATTAAATCCTTGGACCAAGGGCGATATGCGTTGATAACAAAGAAGTTCTGCGTATTCTCTCTGTTTAAAAACGGTGCGAATGCGCCAATCAGCCTTGCACCGATATGGTCGCCGCCTACGTCCATGATTACAATACTGTCTTCGTCAGCCATATAGTTTCTCACGCCGCCCGGCAGGGTCGGTGCGTCAAAGAACTGCTCCTCATAATGGAACACAATTCCTGCGTCCTCAATCTGGTGCCTGATATCTCTGGAACGGAACAGCGGCTTGGTCTGGTCCATATCAAAGAAATGCACCTTTTTATCAGAAATCTCTGCAAGCTGGAAAGCAAAGTTAATCGCGATTTCGCTTTTACCGCTGCCTGCTTCGCCTACAAAGACGAAGTTCTTTTTTGTCTTAATCATTTCTTTTAAAATGCTTTTCATCGAAAACTCTCCCATTTTGCATTCTCAATTTCTACTTCTATTTTAACTAATTGTCATGGAAATGTCAAATTATTTTTCAGAGATTATAACTTTTTGTTTGGTGCATTTTTGCGAATTTTCAGCTCTTGGCCATGACGATAACGCCGGCAATGCAAAGGCCGATTCCCACCATCTGCTGTGCCGTCAGAACTTCCTTATAAAACAACACGCCGATTACCGCCAACACCACCGCCAGCGCTATATTGACAATGGTCGCTCCCACGCTGATATTCCAGCCCAGCTTATACATAAACACCGACGCCACCTCCACCGCCGTAATGGTAAAGCCCATGACAACCGGCGCCCAGTTCATCTTTCCCAGCTGCACCGCCAGGTTTTTGTCCTGACCCATAAACATCCACAAGGCAAAAGCCGCACAGGCCGCCACCACATAATTGAAAAACACCGCTGCAAAAGGATCCATCGCCTCCGGCACGGACTTTGCGCTGACCTGATAACATGTGTGCGCCACCAAAAGCAGGCCAATCGGCCACCAAAATGCAAAAATACTCATCTTTCTTCCTCCTTAATAAACGCCATGCACAGGGAATTTCCGTCAGGACAACAAAAGCGCCCCGCTCCATTCCTTCTAAGGCCTAACGGAATGGATTAGGACGCTATAATCATCTACCCGGCGGTACATCATCTGCGTTTGGGTTATATGTTTTATCTTGCTTATATCTTACGCTTTCCTCTGAGAAAAGTCAATACAGGGAATCGTGGTTTGATAAACTTGCAGGAACGGAAAGATTCTCTGAAAAAACAAGAAAATCCACTTGTATTTGGGGAAAATTTATGCTATATTTATGTTATGGATAAAAAAGGTTTTAATTCCTTTATATTCCAATCAGGGCGGTCTATTCCGTCCTTTTTATTATATAAGGAAATATCGTCGTTTATTTGATATTCCCTACAGTCACCAAAGAGTGCAGGCGAAATTTCGTCCTGCACTCTTTTTATGTTCAATCAAAGGAGGAAAAATATGGATAGGAAACAATATCCTAACAAAAAATACCAAGATACTGTGTTTCATAAATTATTCTCTACAAGGGAAGCTGCGTTGGAATTATTCAATGCGCTGGAAGGTACACACTACACGGAAGATACAGAAATTGAAATCACAACCCTGGACAATGTGCTTTATTTAGAGAGAAAAAATGATCTCGGCTTTACAATCGCCAGCAGTTTCATTTTTCTGGGAGAGCAACAATCCACTATAAATCCCAATATGCCGCTGCGATTTCTGGGCTATATCACCTACAGCTATGAAAAACTGGTCGCCCAAAAATCTCTCTACAGCAGAAAGAAACTTTTATTACCAACGCCTATTTTTTACGTATTTTATACAGGCGATGAACCATGGGACACCAAAACCCTTAAGCTTTCAGACTGTTACATGGAAAAACCGCCGGAAAATTCTCTGGAACTAGTGGTAAAAATCATCAATTTGCGTTACAATAAAGATAATGAGATTTTGAAACGCAGCAAAACACTTGCTGGTTACAGTATGCTGATTACCCGAATTAAAGACGGATTAAGAGCGGGTAATCCTCTGGAAACATCTATTCAAAAAGCGATTAAAAGCTGTATAGAAGACGGGTATCTTACAGCCTTCTTGCAGCAATATGGTGAGGAGATTGGAAAAATGAAGTTTTATGAGTTCTCACAGAAAGAATATGAAGACCTTTTGGCAGAAGAATCATTTGAAGCGGGAATGGAGGAAGGTTTGAAAGCAGGTATCGAAGCCCTTATATTTGATAATCTGGAAGAAAACGTGCCGGAAGAACGCATTCTCGACAAATTGATGCGCAGATTTTCTCTTGATAAAGATCAGGCACGGCACTATCTTGAGGCCTTAAAAGCCAATCAGTAAAAACCATAAAGACATTTCGCCAAATTATAAAAGGCTGCGGATTTTTTAGTAATCCGCAGCCTGATTTAAATATGTAGTAATATTCCCTACTGCCTTTTCCCCCAGCCTCTTTCTCGCATTCCATGTAAAGCCTGCGATATGCTTTGGAATGAAAATACGCTCCTGAGCCTCGTACCAGTCTCTCTTTTCAGGATAAACCGAGCCGAAGTCCAGCACTGCGTAGTTTCCGGCAGCAATCCAGTCTTCAAGTGCCTTCTGGTCAAAGGACGGGCCGACGCCTACGTTAAAGAAAATCTTATGATTTCCCATCCGGGTGAAATCTTCTTCCTCCATGACGATTTGATTTCTCGGAATGCTGGTTAAAATCACATCGTTTGCAGCAAGCAAATCCGCCTTTTCCATATAAGGGTACGGACAGTTTTCTTTTTTTCTTCTATTGTAATAAGAAACTTCCATGCCGAAAAAGGCCGCAGCGTCTGCAATCATAGTGCCCAGTGTACCAAGACCGATTACGCCCAGTTTCATGCCCCGCAGCTCTCTCTGCTCCTCAAAGAAAGAAATACTTCCAAGGCCTTTCACCATCTGCACCAGCTGGCTGATAACAAATTCCACCACACCGTAATCGCCGTAGTCGCTGACACCGGTCAGCTCAATCCCGTGCTCTCTGCAGTAAGATACGTCCACGTTGCAGGAAGCTTCATTAAAATAAGTGCAGCAAAGCCCTATATATTGCAGCTTTGGACACTTTGCCAGAATCGCCCCTGTCAGCCTGGTATGCAGGGACACTAAGACAGCGTCCGCCTCGCTGATTCGATGGAGGATTTCCTCATCGCTTTTCGGATAGTCATCGTAGCAGACCACTTCCTCCGCAAGCTCTGCAAGGGACTCTCTCACAAATTCAACAGTGCCCGTGTTATCAACCATAACAAGGCGTTCAAATTTTTTCATTTTTATTCTCCGATTTCTTCAAAGGCAGTTTCAATGCCATACTTTTCTTTAATTTTTCCCAGGGTCACAAGGTGAGGCAGACCGTCGTGGTAAACCTGCGCCTCTTTGTCCACCCATTTCTCCACAATGAGGATTTCGTTATCTCTCTCGCAGGAAAAAAAGTAATCATAGCGAAGATTTCCTTCTTCCTTATGGGTTTCCTCGATGACCCCTGCTTCGCTGACCTCCTCATAAAACGCCCGAAGGGTCTGCGAATCTTTTGCAGTGTACGTCACAAGCAAATTATACATATTGCACCTCTTCCTTTATAAGGATTTCATCACGCTGACTGTAAGCGGTCTATCCTTTGCACCTGCTTTCGCCACACCTGCCAGATATGCCATCCGCTCCTCGTCCGGGGTTTTTACATCAGACAGCTGATAAGTTCTTCCGATCTGTGCGTATTTCACCTCGCCCAAATTATGGTACGGCAAAAGCTCCAGCTGGCTGATTCCAACCGAAGTGATGTATTCTGCAGTCTTTGCGATATTGATATCGTCGTCATTGATTCCCGGAATCACAGGAATTCTCACAATAATATTATCGTGCTTTGCAGAAAGCGCTGCCAAGTTCTCTAAAATCAGCTTGTTGGAAACGCCTGTAATCTCCTGATGTTTCTCGTCGTTCATGTGCTTTACATCAAAGAAAACAAGATCCAGATGTTCTGCCGCAGAAAGCAGCTCCGCCGCGTTTCCAAAGCCGGTAGTTTCAATGGCCGTATGCACGCCGTTTTCCCTGCAGGCTTTCAGTATTTCCACTAAAAACTCGTGCTGCATGAGGGGCTCTCCACCGGAAAAGGTCACGCCTCCGCCGGAAGAATCGTAAAAATTCTTGTCCTTCAGCACTTCGTGGAGCAATTCCTCTACGGTATAGTCTTCTCCTACCACTTTCTTTCCGTTGGTGCAGCACTCCTTGACGCAAATGCCACACAGGTCGCATTCACTGCGACCTGTGATTTCAAAAGGCGGTTTTTTCTCGATGAGTCCTTTCGGACAAACCTCAGCACAATAACCGCACTTTACACATCTTGTCTGAAAGCAGGCCACTTCTTTTTCAACCCGCTGGCTTTCAGGATTGGAACACCAAAGGCAGTTTAGGGGGCATCCTTTAAAAAACACTGTCGTTCGGATGCCCGGACCATCGTGAATGGACATTTTCTGTATGTTAAAAACGGTTCCTTTGTTCATTCATCTGCCTCCGTATCATTAGCAGCAGCCGCAGCCTACGTTTCTGTGCGCTGTTCTGCCGATGATGTTATTCTGTACTTCTCTATCCAGTTCAATAAAGTATGCGGAGTAACCTGCTACACGAACCAGCAGATTCTTATAATCTTCCGGTGTTTCCTGTGCAGCTTCCAAAGTTCCTGCATCTACTACGTTAATCTGAATATGTTCACCATTCATGTCAAAGTAGGACTGAATAATATTTCTCAGGATTTCTTTACCTTCTTCGCCCTGTACGATGTTCGGGTCGAACTTAATGTTGAACAGAGCGCCGTTGTTGCAGTCGCACTGGTCGATGGATGCAACAGACTTAATGGTTGCAGTCGGGCTTGTTACGTCACGACCTACCATTGGAGAAGCGTTGTCGGATACAGGCTCACCTGCAAGTCTTCCGTCAGGAGTTGCGCCGATGGTCTTACCCTGCAGCACGTTGAAGGAGGTGGAGAGAATGCAGTTTTCATAAGTTCCTCCACGGCTGTCACGATATTTAACCATTTCAGCATTGTACGCACGAATCATACGGTTAGCGTATCCGTCAACTCTTTCCTTGTCGTTACCATATTTATCAACTTTATTCAAAAGGATATTGCGCAGTCTTTCGTTTCCTTCAAAGTTCTTGTGCAGTACCTCGTTGAATTCACTAGGTTTCATCATCTTTTCCTGGAATACAACATAGTCGATTGCTTCCAGACAGTCAGCGCCGTTTGCCATTGCAACCAGGAATACGCCGGAGCTGTTGTAAAGTGCGCCGCCTTCTTCCAGAGATTTGCCTCTTGCGATACAGTCAGTTACCAGCGCAGAAGCATATCCCTTTGGTACATACAGTGCGTGCATAGCGCAAACCTTTGTGTAAGCTTCGCACATTACTTTTACAAAGTGTACAATCTGTTTGTGCAGTGCTTCTTCAAAGTCTTTAATGCTGGTGAATGTATCAGGGTCGCCGGTTTTCAGACCCATCTGGCATTTTGCAACAGGGTCATAGCCGTTGTTCAATACTAATTCGATACATTTTGCAGCGTTTACATAGCCTACGTTCGGTCTTCCGTCGGATTTACCCTGTACGTAAGGTTCTACGCAGCCGTGAATTGTCCAGTCTCTGGAATCCTCTTCTGTTGCACCTTTGTTCTTCAGTGCGTTTGCAATCATGTTATCATTATAGAATGCAGGAATTGCGTAGCCTTTCTGTACCATGCCAAGGGCAACGTCCATCAGTTCTTTCGGTGTGTTGTCGTTGACACGCAGCGCCATAGTCGGCTGTACAGTCTTAACTAAATCCCATGCCTTAAATACGGAATAAGTCAGTTCATTGGTTGCGTCTTTTCCGTCACGGGTCAAGCCGCCGATTGCCATCTGCTGCCACATCGGATAGGCTGCAAATGCCAAAGAGTCAAAGCTGTCACGGAGCTTCAGCATTTCTGTGCACTTGATGTATAAAGCTGCCAGCAGCTCTTCTGCGTCTTCTGCAGCCATGTCTCCGTCGATTACGGATTTCTTGTAGTATGGATACAGGTTCTGGTCCAGTCTGCCGATTGCGATGGAGTGACCGTTATCTTCAATCTGAATGGTCAGCTGCAGGAACCATACAAACTGTAATGCTTCCCAGAAATCTCTCGGTTCGTTTTCAGGAACGTGAGAGCATACATCTGCAATTTTCAAAAGCTCTGCTTTTCTCTTAGGATCTTTTTCTGCTTCAGCAAGTTCTGCAGCCTGTGCAGAGAATTTGTGCGCAAATCTGATTACTGCTTCGCATGAAATAATGTTAGCGTTCCAGAAGTCAACCTTCGCACTGTCCTGCGGATTCAGCACCTTTGTCTGAGCAATCATTTCCTTGGAACGAGCGATAATGCCTTTCAGACCTACCGGCAGAATTCTAGGGTAGTCAGGGGAAATGTGTCCCATACCTGTGGTTCTTGCACCAACAGACAGTACGCCGCAATCCTGCGCTCTCAGAACGTACTCATCAAGGGCTGCAGTAGACTGCACGTCAAAGGTATTTTCTCCCCAGCTTTCCAGGATAGGAATCAGTTCTGCCTTTGTTTCAGCAGGTACTACAATCGGGTCAGTTCCACGAACCGGGAACATATCGATTTCGTCGATAACCCATTTTGCACCAAATTCCGGAAATACAGGAACGCCTCTTACTCTCTTGGTCTGGCTGCCGACAATCAGCTCGCCTTCCTGCATGTTGGCTTCCATGTTATCCAGAATATATGCAAAAGCATGTGCTCTGCGAAGTACCGGTGTGTAAGTTGCAAACTTTGCATAAGCTTCAGTTACCAGTTTCGCTCTTTCAGTATCTAACTGTGGTTTAGAATTCTTCAGACGATCGTTCATCATCTCAATTCTTTCTCGGTTCATAATCTTTCTCCTTTTTAAAATGTCCTATTTGATCGTGCAAAACCCGTCTTCCTGTGATTTCGCAACAAAAAAGTATGATTTAAGGTTTATACCTAAATCATACTTGATAATTCATTCACAAGGTAGCGGAGAACTTTCATGTTCACCGTGACACTTTGTATCATGCCCATATGGCGGAAGCTCCTATCCCTCTTTCACCAGAGAAAGGAACTTTTTCACCGACGGAGAAATGTCATTTTTTGACTTAACTGCAAAACCGATGCTTCTATGCAGTTCTCTGTCAATGGGTCTGTATTCCACTGCAAAACTGGAAACCGCATACTCTGCAATCAGCTTCGGCACTAAGGTGACAAATCCGTTTTCTTCTACCATACGGATTACGGTAAAGTCCGAGTTAAAGGTGTAGCCGCCTACATGCTGATTCAAATCGATATATCGCATCAGCTGAATGATGTCCTGATCGAAGCCTTTGTGAGATTTAAACAAAATAACACGCTCTTTGAAAAGCTGCTCCAGTGTTACCACTTCACAGGCAGTAAGAGGGTGATTCTTTGGCACAAGGGCCACATATTCGTCTCTCCGCTCGCCGAACCAGTCAAAATTATGATAGGACTGCCTGCTGAAAAGACAGATATCAATAATGCCCCGATTGAGCCACTGCTCCAGCACATCTACACTCTGTTCCTCCAAAACTTCCACCTGAATGTTGGGATAACGCTCGCAGAATTTCTTCAAAATCTGCGGAATCAGTACGTACGCCGTAGTCGGAAAGCTGCCGATTCTGATCGTTCCTTTTTCTAAACCGTTAATCAGCGCAATTTCAGTTTCCAGCTGCTCGCTTTCCTTTACGATTCTCCGAATCATCGGCATGAGCCGTTCGCCCTCAGAGGTGAGAGTAATACCTTTGTTGCTTCTTTTTATAATAGGAAATCCCAGCTCCGTTTCCATGCTGTTGAGCATTTTTGAAATGCCGGAGTGGGTGTAGCCCAAGTCATAGCTTACATTATTGATACTCCCCCGGTCGACCACTTTCAGCAGTACTTCGTACTTCTTTAAATCCATCGTGTCACCCCTTTCAGTTTTTGATTACGTAGATTATACACGTTTCACACAGAATATTCAACTCATATGACAAAGGGAGCAGGTACCGGCCCTGCTCCCAATCAGTTGTTGTAAAATAAACGAGTTATTCAATTAGTTTGCTTTTTTTGCCTTTTCCGGCTTTTTACCATTTTTGTAGAATACGCCGATTCCTGTCCATGCCAGAATCAGTGCAACAACCGGAGTCAGCCAGCCTAAGAAGCAGTATGGCAGATAGCTCAGAGTTGCAACACCTAAAGTGCTTGCCATATACATACCGTTGGAGTTCCAAGGAATCAGTGCAGCGCACATAGTTCCTGTATCTTCCAAAGATCTGGACAATACTTTTCTGTCGATTTCCAGGTCATCATATGCAGGTGCGAACAGTTTGGAATTAATCAGCATGGAGCTTTCCAAAGAACCGGTCAGTGCCTGCATCATGAAAGAAGATGCCAGAGTAGCAGTAATCAGAGTGCTTGCTCTCTTTGTGATACCTGCAACCTTTTCAAGTACTGTACGAAGTACGCCTGTTACGTCCAGAATGTTACCTAAAACGCAAGCGAAGAAGTACAGCGCTACAGTCCACAGCATGCTGGAAAGTCCGCCTCTGTTGAGCAGTCTGTCGATATCAGCAACACCGGATTCGATAGAATAGCCGTTATACATGATGTTGGAAATATCTACAAAAGAAGTTCCCTGCAGAATCATAGCCATAACAGCACCTAAGAGTGCGGAAACTACCAGTCCCGGAATTGCCGGAGCTTTCTTGATCACTACTACCAGAAGTACTACGATTGGCAGCAGACAAACCGGACTCAGGTTAAAGTTAGCTGCTAAGTTGTCCAAATACAGATTTACAGTAGATTCATCTACAGTTCCCTTTGATACAGTTGTGAAACCTAACACACCGTACATGATAATTGCAATGATGTAAGCCGGAACTGTTGTCCACAGCATGGAACCCATGTGGGAGAACAGAGAAACACCGGACATAGCAGAAGCCAGGTTAGTTGTATCAGAGAACGGTGACATCTTATCTCCGAAATAAGAACCGGAAACAACTGCGCCGGCAGTAAAGGCCGGGTTGATTCCAAGACCTGCGCCGATACCCATAAATGCGATACCTACAGTACCTGCAGAAGACCATGAGCTTCCGCATGCGATAGACATGAAAGAACATGCGATGCAGGCACAAATCAGGAATAATTTAGGGTTGATGATTTTCAGTCCGATGTAGATGATATACGGAATTGTACCGGATGCAATCCAGGTTGCAATTACCGAACCGATTAACAGCAGGATAAACGTTGCTATCAGCATACTGTAAACACCATCCATCATCATCTTCTGGATATCTTCCCATTTATAGCCCAAATACATTGCATAAGCGCTTGCGACAATAATTGCAAACAAAAGAGCGATACGAATGTCGATGTTCAGCCACAGAAGGCTTGCCATCAGAATCGCCACGACGATTACCATAATGGAGATCGCCGCCAGGAAAGTTGGAGCTTTAATTTTCTTTTCCATAGTTTTCTCCTCAAAGCTTTACGCTAAATTCATTGATTCTTTTAATAAAAACAATTCTCTTTTCCCCTACCCAAATTGATTTCATAATTATGTGTACACATTCAACATGTATGTTGTCTAACAACATTATATCTGTTCAAACTGCTCCTTGCATAGCGTCCATTTGTTAATCTCACCTTGACAAATCGGGCGATTTAAAATAGGAAAAATTTCGTTTGCTCCTTGACGATAAATTATTCAACCGCTATACTTTGTTAAAAGAATCAAGAACTCTTGCGGAGGCATACATGGAAAAAACAGAACTACTGAGCAAGCTTGCATTTACCCAGTATAAAACCCAGTCTGACTATTTAGCAGAAAAAATCAAGCAGATGATTACCCATCATGAATTTGAGGACGGCTTCGTCTTTCCCAACGAAAACGAATTCTGCAAAATTCTCAACGTCAGCCGAGGCACGCTGAGAGATGCTTACAAAAAGCTGGACACTCAGGGATTTATTGAAAGAACCAAACAGGGCACCTATGTAAAGTGCCGTGATACTATTGCAAAACAGGGAAATTTCACTGCAACTTTAGAGCTGGCTTCCACTGCGGAAATGGTGGAGTTTATCTCCGTCTTTGAACCGGAAGCCGCCTGCCTTGCCGCCCGGAAAATCGACGATGACGGCATTGCGCAGCTGGTGGCTCTCATGGAGGAATGCGAACGGTGCGTCGGCAATCAGACAGCACTCAACGAAGCCAATTACCGGTTTCACGAATTCATCCGCATGCAGACTCAGAATAATCTCGTAACCAGCATTTTAACGGCTTATTACGATATTTTTAACCAGTACATCATCAACTCCATTTATTATATTCTAAAAAACAGCGCCGATACATTCAGAGACACCGCTTTGGAACAGCACCGGGAACTGGTTGCAGCCTTTAAGGCCCGTGACGGTGAAAAGGTGCGGCAGATTACCCGTGAGCATCTGCAGGCCGATCTGAAAACCTACGCTGAAATCAAGCAGAAAAATAATCTCTAGGAATATAAAAAGACCAGCGGCAATTTATCTATACTGCCGCTGGCATTTTATTTTACAGCCCCACTGTTTCCTGAAGCATTTCTATCAGTCTTTCATTTTCTTTCTCGTAATATCCCGGTTTATCCATCAGAAGCTCCGCTGCGGCAGTGCCCTGTGCCACCAGCATCGGAATACCTCCTGATGCCGGAATGCCCAGCGATACCGCCTGTCTGATCAGTGCGCTCTGCGGTGGATTGTAGATAACATCAAAGACACCGCTGCATCCGGGAAAATCCTCAAGATTCACAAGTTTTTTCTCCGTATCAGGCTGCATGCCCACAGGTGATGCGTTTATAATCAAATCCGCATCTGTGTGCTGTGCTAACAGCTCCCGGTAATCCACAATGGTGCAGGAAATTCCGCCTTTCTCCTCCCCTTGACCCTGCGCACCTTTTCTCGAAGCCACAATCAAAGATGCTGCGCCCCGGTCTTTCAGCGCTTTTTTAATGGTCTGGCAGGTCGCCCCATTTCCCAGAATAACCGCTTTCTTTCCCTTTATTTCAATCCCCGCACGATCCATCGCATATAAAAATCCCGTGTAATCGGTATTGCTCCCGCATAGCCTTTTTTCTTTGTCAAAATAAAGCACGTTGACTGCACCGATGTCTTTCGCCAAAGGAGTCAAATAGTCACAGTACTCCATGACAAGCTGTTTATATGGAATGGTCACCGATGCGCCGTCAAAATCTCTCTTTTCAAGGCACTTCCTTAGCTCCGCTTCATTGAGGGACCAGAGATTCCATGGATAACCCAAGGCCTCGTGAATCAGCTTGGAATAGCTGTATTTCATATTTGCGCCGATACTTCCAAATTTCATATCATCACTTCCTCCCATAAATATGGTCATATAAAGAACACATCTTCAGAAAACTGCAGATGTGTCCCTTGTGTAGAATATTTTAAATAGAGTTTGCTTTCTTTACTGCTTTGTCCACTGATGTCATAACCGCAGACGCAAATCCCTCATCAACAAGTGATTTGTAACCTTCGATAGTCACGCCGCCCGGAGAGCACATTTCGTTTACTCTTTCCTTCGGTTCGTCGCCGGTTTCGTCGAGAATCATAGCTACGCCCAGCATGTTTTTAATTACCATCCTGCGGGCGTCGCTTCTGCTGAAACCTGCATAAACGCCTGCATCGATGAGCACATCTGCCATCTGATACAGCCACATCGGACCGGAACAGCTGTATGCTGTAAATTCACCGAACATGGATTCCGGCAGGATAATAGTCTGGCCTAAAGCGCCTAAAAATCTCAGTGCATACTCCTTATCTTCCTCACCGATATTGCTATTGAGGCATACTGCGCTGTGACCGTTGCCGGACTGTCCCAAAGTATTGGGCATCACACGGATTACCTTTCTTTCTGCTCCCAGTACTTCTTCCATCGCCGCAATCTTCACACCGGCTGCGATAGAAAGCACCACTGCATCGTCTTTGATTACGCCGACCAGAGATTTCAGCACCACCGGTACAATTTTAGGCAGCACTGCAATGACAATCATATCAGCTGCTTTCATAGCCGCACTTGCATCAACCAGTGCCTCCACGCCGTAGGTTGCTTTGAGATAATCACAACGCTGCGGGTTTAACTCACTTACGGTAATATCACCGGCTGCTGCAATTTCTCTTTTCAAAACGCTTCTGATTACGCCTTCTGCCATGTTGCCGCCACCGCAAAATACTATTTTTTTGCTCATTTTTTTCCTCCGTACTTATACGACTATGCCAGCTGCAAAGTATCCTTTACAAACTGCTCGTCGGTCTTTGTTTCTTCTGCCAGGTATGCAATGTCTTCCGCTGTAAGGTTTTCAGGTTCAACCCCTGCTTCTCTGCATGCTCTCTTAATCATGGACTGTCTGAAATGCTCAATATCAGCAACCTGATGTTTAATCAGACCCGGATTTGCCGGCAGAATAATATTTTCGCCCGGCTTATCTTCTTCCTGCGGATTTCCGAATTTGATTTCAATACCGTTGTCTCTTGCAAAGTCAAGCTGCGGCTGAATGTGTTTGCCTGCGCCGGTGTACTCGGTTTCACTGATTACGATAATCTGATCTTCCGGCATTTCCTGCGCCAGTGAAAATGCTGCCGCAAGAGCTGTATTTCCTGCAGGGCCTCTTTCGATACCCTCCAAATTTGCAAGAGCTTCGGTCATGTACATAACCTCGCCTTGTTTTACTGTAACATATTTATCGGCATAACGCAAAATTCTTGCTGCACTTCTTGGTGTATCGGAGTGGTCCGGACCTGTTGCATGAGGCACACCAAAGCCGGTATGGCCTGTTGTGCAGGATTTTTTATTGAACTGCGTATCTGATGCCATGTGAAGGCCTGTCAAATCGATAGAAGCTGCGATAATTTCTGTATCGGTTGCCCCTGCCTTAATCAGACCTCTTGCTGTTCCTGTAATCATACCGCCGCCTGCTGTAGTGCAGACAACTGCGTCCGGGTTCTTTCCGGTCATTTCTCTGCACTGCTCAGCAATTTCATATCCAAGAGTTTCCACTCCTGCAATACCAAACGGCGAATACAAAGAAGCGTTAAAGTAACCGGTATCTTCTAAGATAGAAAGGAATGAATAGAAGAGCTCCGGCCCTACAGTCAGCTGTACAACCTCTGCGCCGTAGGCTTCACACTTTCTTGCTTTCTCTACAATCTCAGGCTGGCCGACGCCTTTGGAGTCGTAACATTCCTGTACGACGATACATTTCAGTCCCTGCATCGCTGCCTGAGAAGCTACTGCCGCACCGTAGTTTCCGGAAGTTGCCGCCATAACGCCTTTGTAGCCCAGCTTCTTTGCGTGAGCGACTGCGCAGGCTGCTCTTCTTGCCTTGAAAGAACCGGAAGCGTTGGCCGCTTCGTCCTTTGCAAAAATTCTTGCGCCGTATCCCGGCTTTGCATATTTTCTGGCCAGTGCGGTCAGATTTCTAAGCTCGATCAGCGGTGTATTTCCCACTGCAGTCTTTGCCTGAATCTTTGCTACCTCTTCTACGGTATAGCCAGTCTTTGCCATGAGTCCTTCATAGTCGAAAGCGACAGAACCGGATTCAAATTCGTTATAGTCGATTCCCAGTGCTTTTAAGTTGATGTCGTTGGAACGCTTCATCACGGAATCGTAATCTTTAGGTAATGTCATTATTTGTCACCTCCGAACATGATTTCTCTCAGCTGCTTATCTATTTCAATAATTTCCGGCACGAATTTGCCATAGCTGTGGGTGTAGTAAGGACCCTCTTCAATGAGTGTTCCTTTTACCAGTCTGCCCACTGCAGTCTTTACAGTTACTTCATCGCCAACCTCAGCAGTCTCTTCCTGCAGGAAGCCTTTTGTCCACTGCTGCAAATCACATTTCTGCGTGTCTTCCGGGATTTTTGCAGTTCTTTCTGCAGCTTTCAGTACCACAGCGTGAATCCGCACCCAGTCTCCTCTTTTTGCCATGTTATTTTCTCCTTGTTTCCATTAGATTTATAAACTTTTCTGCAATGTTCTTGCAATGATATTGTCCTGAATGTCCTTTTCCAAATCCACAAAGTATGCGGAGTAGCCGGCTACACGAACCAGAATATTGCGGTACTTCTGCGGATCTTTCTGTGCTGCCAGCAGGGTTTCATCATCTACTACGTTGAGCTGAATGTGCTGTCCGTGCTGGTCGTCAAAGTAAGTCTTTACGACAGTTTCGATAATTTCAAGGCCTTTTTCACCTTTTACGATAGCCGGGTCAAATCTCTGATTTACCAGAACGCCGCTCTGTGCGATGAGAGGATCGATTCTTCCAAGAGATTTTACTACAGCAGTCGGGCCGTTGACGTCCATACCGATCATCGGAGACGCATTGTCAGCAAGGGCGGTGTACGCCTTTCTGCCGTCAGGAAGTGCTCCAATGAGCTGTCCCAATACTACGTTGTAGGACTGGGTGGAAATTACCATGGTATACTTTGCGTCACGACCGTCGGTGTGCTTGCAAATCTGGTCGTTGCAAAGCTTTGACAGCCAGTGGGCATAGCGGTCTACCTCTTCAATATCATTGCCGTACTTCGGCGCTTTGTTAATCAAAAGCTGACGCATGTTTTCCTTGCCCTCAAAGTCGGTTGCCACAAGATCCATCAGTTCGTCCATGGTCAGATAGTGCTTATTGAATACACATTCCTCGATGGCTGCCAGCGAGTCTGCGATATTTGCAATACCAGTGATAGCAACTGCGGAATATCTGTGTTCTGCACCTTTACGCTGCAGCACCGTTCCCTTTTCAATACAGCCGTGGGTGAAGCAGGAGCCTGTAATGGTCGGCGCTGTCCATGCGTGGCAGGATACGATTCTGTCGAAGAGTTCCACAAATTTATTCATGAAGAAATCCTGCTGAATTTCGTAAGCGTCCATAATCTGTTTTACAGAAGTAAAGGTTCTCACGTCGCCGGTCTTCGGTCCAATCTGCTTTCCGGAAATCGGATCTACACCGTCATTCAGTGTAATTTCAAATACCTTGCTCGGATTGAAATATCCCGCATTGGACTGGAAGTCCGTGATACCCGGCACGCTCGGCTCGATACAGCCGCAGATACCCCAGTTTCTGGCTTCTTCCAGAGAGTGTCCAAGAGACAGCAGGTGGGAAATATTGGTGCTGTCGTTGAAAAATGCAGGGTGACTTCCGCCCTTTCTTGCTACTGCCAGCGCCAGACGGAATGTTTCCTCATCGACGCCGTCATGATAACGGAAAGATACGCAAGGCTCTTTGGTCTGCAAATCTTCCATGCAGTGGAGAATCAGTCTTGTCAAATCGTTGCAACCGTCAGTACCGTCAGGCAATACGCCGCCAATCATCATGTGAATCCAAAGCGGACAGCCCGGATATGCGATAGACTCTCTGGTAGTTCTGACTTCCCAAAGCTCCGCAATTTTCAGCTTGAACTCGTGGACTAAATCAGCGATAAATGCTTCTTCCACACCGTCAGCCAAATCCTGCTTGTAGAACGGATACATATACTGGTCAAATCTGCCAAGGCAGTTATCGTTACTGTTGTATTCCATTTGCAGTGCCAAGTGGGTAAACCATACCAGCTGTGCTGCCTGATGGAAGTTTTTCGGCGGATTTTCCGGTACGACACGGCAGTTTTCGGCCATAGTTAAAAGCTGTTCTTTTCTTGCAGCGTCGGTGCAGTCTGCCGCCATTACCTCTGCCAGCTTTGCATATCTTCCGGCAAAGCGAATGATTGCTTCCATAACGATAATCATTGCTTCCCAGGTGTAACGTTTTTCCATCTGCTCAATGTTCATCTTTTCAATGCCGGCGATATTAGCCTTGCACTGATTGATGTAATAGCGATATCCCTTTGTCACAAGCTCATCGTAAAACGGCGCATGGTTCATGGTGGACTTGTTGGAAACACCTTTTGTAAAAATACCCAGGTTTACCATTTCGTCCATATCGGGGTCAGCCAGAGCTGCTGTCAGATCGCCGAAAGCTCTGCCTTCCCATTTCTTTACAATTTCTCTCAGTTCTTCCTTTTCACCGGGCATGAACTTCAGGTTGTCGGACTCTCTGGTGTCCAGTTCCTCTAAATCGTCACGCAGCCATGCAGTCATATCAGGATACAGCGGTGTGCCGTGAAGACGAGATGCCAGATGTCCTGCCAGAACAGAATCATCGTCGATGAAAATTTTCTTGTTATCCAGCACATAGGCAAAGGATTTTGCCCTTCTGATCATAAACGGCTCCATGGACGGCTGACTGTAAAAATCCGTAATCAGTCTTGCACGGTCCAGACAAATCGTAACCGGTGTATCTCTTACCTTTTCACTCAATCTTACAATTCTTTCAGAAATCATTTTACTACCTCCTTATTATTGTTCTTCATCCAAAAACATTCTTTTCCATATTTAGACAATACTTCGTTGGCGCTGCGCACCAGCTCTCTCATGGTTTCATCACTTGGCGCTTTCACCTCTGCCAGTTCGTATTTTCGTCCCAAAGATTTATACTTCGGCGTACCGAAATCGTGATAGGCCAAAAGCTCATATTCCTTGGCCGTAGGCAGCTTTCCAACAAAGTCTGCGATTGCTTTAATATTTTCTTCTCCGCCAGTCAGATTCGGCACAATCGGCGTTCTGATGGTGAGAGGAATTCCAAACTCAGAAATTTTCCTGATGTTTTCTAAAATTCTCTCGTTGCTTACGCCGGTCAACTCCTTGTGAACGGCCGGGTTCATATGCTTAATATCCATGAACATGGCGTTGATATAAGGGAGAGCCCCTTTAAACTCCTCAAAGACACCAAAGCCGCAGCTTTCCACCATGACGTGAATCCCTTTCTCATTGCACAGCTTTGCAATATCCCGCAGGTACGCCCCATGGGTTAAAGGCTCGCCGCCGGAAAAAGTGACCCCGCCGCCGAATCTGCTGTAAAAAGGCTTATCCTTTTGAATCTCCTGATACAGCGTCTCTACCGTATACTCTCTGCCGGTCAGCTTCTTTGACTCTGCGTAGCAAACGTCTACACACTTCATGCAGCCGCTGCAAAGGTCTCTGTCTATAGTTCCGTCATCTCTGATGGCATTCTCCGGACAGACCTTCCTGCAAAGACCGCAGCCGACGCATTTGATCCGGGATTCCATAATCTCCGTCTCGTAGCTTTGGGACTCCGGATTTGCACACCACTTACAGCGAAGGGGACAGCCTTTGAAAAAGACCAGGGTTCTGAGTCCCGTCCCGTCGTGAATGGAACATCGTTGTATATTAAAAATCATGCAGCGTACTCCTTCTCATTCTTTGTCACTCTATATAACAGCAAATTCCGTGCCAAACAAAATCATTGAGAAAAGCCCTTCTTTCGTGTAAAATGATAAAAAAACAAGGTACTTTGCCGGTTTTTTTCGGTCAAAACTATGGCAAAATCTCCGTTTTGTATCGTTTTCGTTACAGTTTGTCGCCGTCCTTTTGGGAGCGGAATCGAGTTTTCTGTAGAAATACCCATATTTGTACCATTTTTGACACTATAATTTCAGCCGGTGCGCAATTACAGATACACTTTACCCTTTTTAGGGCCTTTTTCCCTGCAAAAACCACTGGCATATTTTTTGCTTGTTATATAAATGTAATAAAAACCAACTAACGATAGAAAGGACCCGTGATATGAAAGCGAAAAAACTTTTTAGAACCATCGAAACCCACACCTTAGGACAGCCTACCCGAAATGTTGTCAGCGGTTTTCGTAAAATTCCCGGAAAAACAATGCAGGAAAAATTTGAATATATGAGAGATAAGGAGGACTGGTTCCGCAAGGTTTTAATGTTTGAACCAAGAGGCAGCGAAATCATGTCCGGTACGCTGATTACAGAACCTTGTACTCCCGGCACTGACGTAGGCGTGCTTTACTTTGAAGCAAGCTGCTGGCTGCCGATGTGCGGTCACGATACTATGGGCGTCACCGTCGCACTGATTGAAGCTGGTCTTGTAGATGTGCAGGAACCTGTTACCACCATCAAGCTTGATACCCCTGCAGGTGTCATCACCGTAAACGCAAAAGTCACAGACGGCGTTGTGGAAGAAGTGTCATTCCTCAATGCTCCTGCCCTTGTTTTAAAGCAGGACGTTACCGTGCAGACCGAGGCCTTTGGTCCGCTGACTCTTGATATTTCCTGGGGCGGCAATGTTTATGCAATTCTGCCTGCCGAAAAGGTCGGTCTTGACATCACCCCGTCAAACTGCGGCAAGTTCATCGAAATCGCCCAGTCCCTGGCAAAAGACATCAACAATCAGGTGGAGATTCACCACCCGACCCTGCCTTTTGTCGACAGAGTCACCCATGTGGAATTTGCAGGCCCTGCAAAGAGCGACGACGCAGACATTCAGAATATCGTCGTAGCCCTGCCTAAGGTTATCGACCGCTCCCCTTGCGGCACCGGCACTTCTGCAAAAGCTGCCCTGCTTCACGCTGAAGGCAAATTAAAAGCCGGCGAAAGCTTTGTCCACGAAAGCGTCATCGGCTCTAAATTCAAATGTGAAATCGTAGAAGAAACTACAGTAGAAGGAATCCCTGCTATCATTCCAAGAATCACAGGAAACGCCTGCATTACAGGCTTTGCAACCTGGATTCTTGATCCGAAGGATCCGTTCCAGGAGGGATTTCTGTTAGATGTATAAAAACAAAAGAATAATCAATTTACAGTACAAAGGCCTGCACGGCTTTTACTGGATGTTATACTGTCTGTCCACCGCCTTTATCACCGTGTTCCTGCTGGATCAGGGTCTTTCCGCCGCAAGTATCGGCGTCATCGTGGCTCTGAGCAATATTATCGCTGCGGCAGGGCAGCTGGCTGTGGGAAATGTAACAGACAAGTGCGAAAAAGTCACCTGGAGAAATGCCATTTTGGTAATCGGCGTGCTGCAGCTTGTCTGCCTGCTTCTGCTCATACTCTGCAGCGGCAGCTTTCTGATTAACGTAGGTGTTTATCTGCTGTTTACCATTTTGGTCTATTTCCAAATGCCCCTTGTCAATTCTGCCGTCTTCACCTATGAAGCCTGCGGTATTGCAGTGGATTTCGGCAGCGCCAGAGGCATGGGTTCTATCTCCTATGCAATCATTTCCTACGTTGCAGGGCAGCTCATCGCCGCCATCGGCACAAAAGCCATCATCTATTTGAGTCTGGCTGTGCTGGCAGGGCTTCTGGCCGTAACCTTTTTCATGCCAAGTGGCGAAAAGCGTAGTAAGGCAGAAACCTGCGAAGAAGATTCTCAAAGCTCGTCACTGCCGGAATCACAGTCACCATCACAGTCATCGGTTCACAAGAGCGGTATCATTTACTTCGCTTCAAAATATCCGGCTTTTATGATGACCTTGGTGGGCTGCGTACTGCTGATGGCTTTTCACAATATCGTCCATACTTATATGATTCAGATGATAGAGCCTCTCGGCGGCGACAGTGCTTCCATGGGCACAGCCTTTTCCATCGAGGCATTGGTGGAACTGCCTGTCATGTTCGGATTTTATAAGCTGATTCAGCGTTTTTCACCGGGCACTTTAATCGCCTTTGCCGGCTTCGCCTTTATACTGAAGGCGGCAGCCTATATGATTGCCGGCAGCGTCACCGCCATTTATCTGGCGCAGTCCCTGCAAATGCTCAGCTATGCCGTTTTCATCTCTGCGTCGGTGTACTATGCCAACGAAAAAATGGAGGAAAGCGACAGAGTAACAGGGCAAAGTTACATGACCGCCTCGATTTCCATCGGCGCCGTTCTCGGAAATCTAACCGGCGGCTTTGTCCTTGATACAGCCGGCGTCAACGCCCTGCTTTACTTCTCACTGGCGCTGACCGTAGCAGGCGCAGCGATTACAGGCCTCGGCGTACGGAAAAAGTAGCGGGTGTTTTGCAATCCGCAAAGAAATCGCAAAAAAGCAAAACCCTTACTTTCGATTCACAACCACAATCCCCACGCTGACAAGAAGCAACGCCAATATAGTCGCCGGGGTCAGCACTTTTTCACCGAGGAAAATGGCCGACAGCATAACCCCAAAGACGGGAATGGTAAATCCATAAATGGCGATTTTTCCGACCGGGTTATATTTCAGCAGATTTGCCCAAATGCAAAAGGTCACCATAGAGGTAACTGACAGATAAAGTAAAAGCATCGCCGACATCAGTGTGAATCCTGTAACCTTGCCGCCCATGACAAGACCCATCGCAATCAGAAGGACGCTTCCAAAAAGAAGCTGATAAGCTGTAATTGCTTCGGGGCTTTCTCTGTGAGAAATCATTTTCAGCGTGACTGAGCTGACTCCATAGGCGATAGAGCACAGAAGCACCATACCTTCTCCCATAAAGGCAACGCCGCCTCCAAAGCCGTCGCCGCCGAGATTTACAATGACAATTCCTAAAAAGCCTATGGCACAGCCCAGGGCTTTTTTTCTGTCCATTTTCTCATCTTTTGTCATAAAGTGAGCGGCAATAATGCTGAAAAACCCGTTTGACCCGTTGATGACTGAGCCTTTTGTTCCCGTCGTGTTGGACAGTCCGATATAAAAGCAGACGTACTGCACGGTGGTCTGTAAAAACCCCTGCACCATAATACTTGGAATGGAGCTTTTTTTAATGGTCAAAAGCCGCCCCTCTTTGATGCTGAAAAAGGTCAATGTCATCATGCCCGCCAGAAAAAATCGGTATCCCGCAAAGAGAATTTTACTGCCTGAATCTGCAATCCGAAGTAGGGCGAATCCCTCCTTGATTGCAGGAAATGCGCTGCCCCACAGGGCACAAGTCAGCAAAGCCAGCAGCACGATTGCTGCTGGCTTTGTGAAAATATTTGTTGAGGTACATGTGTGTTTCATCTTATGCGTGCCTTCCTACTGAAACGATGCGATAGTTTCTACGATGGTGTCCAGGCTGTTATCTGCATTGACGCCCATAGCAACCAGTTTGTCGGTTACATCAATCGGCACGTCGCTGCCGTCCATCGCTTCGTTGAGTCTGCCGCCCATGAGTACATGGGTGTCCTCCATACCGGTACGCTTCAGTTCTTTCATCAAATCCCTTGCAAAGCTGTATGCCATGCCGTTATAGGTGCTCATGCAGAGGACTTTGCTGCCGGTTTCGATTAAGGTATCTGCAATTTCTCCGATGGAAACCGATACGCCCAGGTCGAAGACCTTTGCGCCGGCTTTACGCAGATAGTTTCTGATGACTTCTTTTCCGAATTCGTGAACGTCGGTAGAGCCTACGACAACGGAAACGCCGGACAGCGGGCCGTCTCCCTCGAAATTCTGTTTTGCCAGAGCATCGTCCTGAATTTTGTTGATGGTCTGCACAATACTGGTCGGCATCACCGGCACTCTGGTGCGCATGGCTTCTTTATCTTTCTTACCTGCACCGAAAGCAATTTCAAGCTGTTCAGGCCCGATGGCTTTCAGCACGGATACAATTTCTCCGCCGTGCTCAATATCAACGCCTAAATCGTCCAGCGCATTCATGACACGTTCAAAGAACTGATTTGCGCCAACGACCAGTTTTTCTGCATCGGCGTTGACTTTTTCCCAGTTGATGTAGCGAGCGTAGTACGGCGCTTTTTCGATGACCATATCCATGGTCAGCTGGGCTTCGATAATTTCCTTCGGCTCAGGAATTCTGATTGCCTCTGTAAACGGCACCGGTGCAACCGCATAGCCGGACGGATACATCAGCTGGCAGGCCACATCAGGCAGCGCATAAGCGCAGAGAGCCGCATAGTTTCTCGGCAGGCTGAATCCGTAGTCGATGGTATTTCCGTTGACGAAAGTACCCGGTGTGCCGTATTTATCAATCATGCTCAAAGCTCTGTTAAAGACGATACGCAGGAAAGAATCGCTGAACAGATTGCCGTAGCAGTGGGCCAGCCTTCCACCCATCAAATCCTCAGCCACATAGCGTTCCAGCTTTGCCCAGCCTAAAAGGTTTGCCACATCGTGGAACTGTGCGCCGTAGCCGTCGTCCAGATTACAGTGCATGCACACGCCCTGGTCTTTAAACTCACCCATGATCGCCATGGCTTTGATGTAGTCCTCTGTACGATAATCCTCCATTTCAAGACCCGGATACTCATAAGTAAAATACTGAGCCAGATTACCGATAGAAGTTACGCCCGCATTCAGGGCATTGGTTACATTTTCAACACCATTGAGAGAGCCAATCATATGGTCGCCAAGGTGTGGGTGCACAGGCACCACCTGTCCCAAACGGCTCCATTCCTGCGGCGTATTTAAAATCAGGCTGCCGCTTGCCTGAAATCTGTCACGATACTGCTCAGGCACGCCCATAATCCAGTCGCAGCAGATGCCGAGGCGGTCGATGGTTGAACCTGCTTCTTTCAGTCCGTTATATACCGCACGAATGCCGTCTTCTGTCACGTCCCATGAATTCCAGCCGATGACAGAGTGTTTCATGATTTTGCCGGCTTCCATCATCTTCTGCTTATATTCCACTTCCGACTTTACGCCGTACTCTTTCATAAACAGGGTTTCCCCGATGGTAATGCCCGACGCAATTTTCTTCGCATCAGAGCGAATCGTCTTCATATCCGGCAGTTCTTTTTCGTTATATCTTCTCTTGATTTCAATATCCATTCAGGTTCTCCTCTCACTTTCTGCCAATGCTTTCTTTCATAATCGCAAGGGCTGTTTCCTCGTCGTATTCTCGCAAAAGTCCCGCCGCAAAGAAGATGTAATCCTCATCAACCAGAGCTTCCAGCTTCTCCGGCAGCAAAACCGCACCTTTTTCCTTCTCGCAAATTTCAGCGTTTTTCAAAATCTGTTCCGCCGCTTCTTTGCTGTTATTGACCAAAATGCCGCCTGTTCCGATGATTGTCCCGATTTCCGTCAGATTTTTTCCACGCTGCACTAAATTGCAGCCGCCGTAAAATTCCTTGGTACAATTCCCCGCATGACGCCTTGCCGAAATCCTTACGGCGCTGGAGGCAATTTCCAAATCTATACGCTGCTCGGTATCGTCATCGGCCACATATTCCCTAAGACGGGTTCTTTTTTCAATGGCTTCTTCTACCTGTTTCACAGCCAGTCCGCATTCCTTCGCAAAACGCTCAGTACCGACCTCGCCTAAAAGGCAGACAGAAGACTCTCTCATGCCCATGTCGCCCTCCACCGTTCTCTTGGAAAAAGGCTCAGGCGTGCCGATTTGTTTTGCACCGCAGTAGCTTTCGTCTTCTGCAAAGGAATAAATATCAGTCGTAGCACCGCCGATATCGGCAAGAATATAAGGGCCGATACCCGGCGTTTTTTCAGTACCTGTGCAAAGGAGCTCGCCGGCTGCTAAAACCGCCGCAGGTGTAGGTATGATAGGACCATCTATCACCTGCTTCACGACGCCGATACCATTCATATTGGTAATCCTGCTCATGAACAAATCCCGTATAATTGCAACCGTCGAGTCAATGTTCAGTTTTCCAATATCGGGAATCATATTTTCTGCAAGAAAACACTCCTTGCCATGACCGGAAAACATACGTCTGACATCTTTTGCAATTTCAGAATTACCCGCATAAATGACCGGAATATGCAGTACGCTTTCACTGAGCAGCTTTGCATTTTCAAGAACCAGCCGGCTGTTGCCGCCTTCGTATCCACCGCATAAAAGCAAAATCTCTGCGTCCGCCTCAGACACCGATGCAATATCTGCTTCCGTCAGTCTGCCTGTGGACATCTGTACCACCTTGCCTCCTGCACCAAAGCTGGCACTTCTGCCGGCCTTCATGCTGAGAGATTCGGTCAGTCCGCAGACTGCAATTCTGAGGCCGCCTGCCGCACTGCTTGTGGAAAGCTTCAAAGCATTCTCGAAGTTTTCCTTTCCGAGCGCTTCTTCTGCCCTGTCAAGACACTGACGCAGCGCAATCCCTGCATCCTCATGAACGGTCGACGGGTATTTATCCGATAAAACCACTCGTCTTGTGGTAAGATCCACACAGACTACCTTTGTGTATGTACTTCCAAAATCTAGTAAAACTGCAAATTTCAAGTTTCTCTCCTTTAGTCATTGCCCTTAGATTTTTCATCATTATAACATATATAAAGCAATGTTCATGCCAAGTCATGATACCGTTGAAAACTCCACTTTTTCAAGGGTTTTCACCTATCCGGCCTACTCCTTTTGTTTTCTTTTTGACACACTTTTACGGTGTGACAGTCTTTCGTACCAAATGTGACACACTTTCCTGTTGATTTCGCCGTCCCTTCTTCCTGCACTGTGCAAATTATGTTACAATATATCCATATTACAAGTGTATTTACAGAAAAAGGAGTTCCTATGGCTGATTCTATCCACACCATTCAGGTCATCGAAAACCTGGTATCCAAACAGAAACCTCAGAAAATTCTCGGCAAACACGCCTACATACAGAAGCTGTTTCAAACTCTCAACGAGCAGGAAAAGCTGCCCTGCGTTTTTGCCCTTTTTTGCACTGCAGACGGTCTGATTCTAAATGTTCTGCAGGAAAAGCCTGATGTTTCGCAGGATTCGGGCATTGAGCCCGGCCACAGACTGCCGCTGGATTTTCTTCCTGCCGCATGTCCCGATACGGTCTACTACGACGCCCTTTCAGGCTACATTCTTGTCACTTTGGTTGCACCGGAAAGGGAGCTGAAAATCAGGGAATTTTTATCCCGGCTTTCCACCTACATGGAAATCTTTGACGAATACGAAAAAGGAAACCGGCAGCTTTGGGACAGTCTGGACGCTGTAAAAAAGTCCATTTCCATCTACGATAAGGATGCTACCCTCCTTTACGCCAACCGGCATTTTTGCAATTACCTTCACCTGACCGACAGGAAGCAGATCATCGGCCGCCAAATTGAAGACGTAATCAAAAGTGCAGGCACTAAGGTGCATTCCATCGATACCAACACCAACAAGCTGAAAATGCACGATGTTCTCCACAAGGGAGAGGAGGTCATCGACTGGGAAGTTCGTATCCTATCGTCAAATGGCGATACACAAATCGCAGGTAACGACATGTATCCGGTTCTCGACGAAGGTGGAAATGTCAAAGGCATGGTGGAAATCACCCACTCCAGACAGCAGTCCCTGGACAGCGCCAAAAAGCTGGTCGGTCTTTCCGCTGAGTACACCTTTGAAAATATCATCGGCGGCAGCGCTGCCATGCGTGAAAGTATCCGTACCGCAAAGGACTACGCCAACAGCCCTCTAAGCCTTCTGATTACCGGCGAAAGCGGCGTCGGCAAGGAGCTCTTTGCCCAGGCCGTTCATAACTACAGCGACCGGAGAAAAGGGCCTTTCGTCGCTTTAAACTGCGCCAGCTTTCCGGAAAATCTCATCGAAAGCGAACTATTCGGTTATGTGGGCGGCGCTTTTACCGGCGCTTCCAAAAATGGCCAAATCGGCAAGTTCGAGCTGGCAGACGGCGGCACTCTGTTCTTAGACGAAGTCGGCGAACTGCCTTATCATTTCCAGTCCAAGCTCCTTCGAGTGCTGGAAACCTGGACCATTACCAGAATCGGCAGCACAAAACCATTTCCTGTCAATGTCCGACTGATTGCAGCAACCAACCGCAATCTGGAAAAAATGGTAGAAGAAGGCCTTTTCCGACAGGATTTGTACTACCGTCTGCAAATTCTCAATATCATTATTCCGCCCCTCCGTCAGAGGAGAGGGGATATTCTGCAGATTTCCGAAGAGCTTCTCCGCCAAGGAAAAGCGCCCGACAGTCTGCAGGAGAAAACCCTGACTGAAGATGCCAAACAGATTCTACTGGGCTACGACTGGCCGGGCAACGTGCGAGAGCTTAGAAATGTGCTTTCCCGTGCCGCCCTGCTGTCCAAAGCCAGCTTTATCACGAAAGATGTGCTGACTGCATCTATCTTTGCCAGCGGTTCAAATGCACGGCTTTCCTACGAGCAAAACCTGCCGGACAGCTTCCTTTCCGCTGAAGCCAGACTGGCCCAAAGACAGCAGGAGGTCGAGGCCGCAGGAGCAAATCTTCTCAAAGAAGCCATCAGCATTGCAGGAGGCAACAAGTCCAAGGCAGCTGCCCTTTTGGATATGTCCCGCAACACCTTCTATCGAATGTTAAAAAAATACAACCTTGAATAGCATGATGATAAAATCAGATACTGCCCGCATTTAGTGAATATACATATATTCATAAAAAATGCCAAAAATATGCAGACGCAAACGCAGGAACGATGTAGTGTTTTTTCACATCACCCGAATCAGCACCATATAGCAGATTGTCCCTGCCAAAATAGACAGAATCGTGCTGTGCTTCCATTTGTGCAGGGCGGCGACCAGTATAACAGAAATCGCCTCGGGAATGCCGTGAGTGCCGCTGAGAAAATCCACTCCTTTTAAGCAGTAGACCACCAGCATACCCATCACCGCATAGGGCAGCACGTCGCCTAAATAAAGGACCAGCTTAGGCGTCCCCTTTGAAAACAGTACAAAAGGCAGAAAGCGAAGCACCATAGTGCCCAGGGCCATCACTGCAATCAGTCCGAGGGCATGAGAAGTACTAATCACGGCGTGCCCTCCTTTCCAGCGGTTTCTTTGCAAGAAGAAGAGCCGCCGTAATCAAAACCATAGCAGGAATCAGGAAGTAATCCGCTCCGAAAATAAGGAGGCAGACAGCAGAAATGCCAAGGCCTGAAAGGGCGGGAATGTGCTCTTTCTTTCCCTCCCACTGCTCTACAAAAATCACGACAAACAGTGCCGTCATAGAAAAATCGATTCCAGTGCTGTCAAAGGACAGTGTATTTCCAAGGAAAGCGCCCAGAAAGCTTCCAAACACCCAGTAACTCTGGTTCATCATGGACACTAGAAAATAATACCATTTTTCGTCTACCTGCTCCGGCACGCTGGCATTGCATACCAGAGAATAAGTCTCGTCGGTCAGAGCAAAAATCGCATACAGCTTCCGAACGCCCTTCAAATCTTCGTATCGTTTCAGCACCGACACTCCATAAAATAGATGCCTTGCGTTTACCATCAACGTCATCAGCCCCGCCGAAATCAGCGACGCACCGCTGCCCAAAAGGCCTACGCCTACATACTGCAGCGATCCCGCAAAGATGCAAACACTCATCAAAATCGCCCACCAGCAGCTGTACCCCTTGTCCGCAAGAAGCACCCCAAAACCGATTCCAAGGACAATGTATCCTGCCATAACTGGCAGCGACGAAATAAAACTGTATTTTACCGTCTCCCGATTCAACCTCGTTTCCTCCTGTTTCCACAAATTCCGACATTCGCTTAAATGCCGTCATTTCTCAAATTCCGACATTTTCTGCACAAAAAATCGGAGTCTTTTTTCCATTTTATCACATTCTTTGTTTTTTGCATAGCGTCCGGGCGGAATGGTAAGGTGGACAAGGTGTCCAAAATTCCCATTGAAAAAACAGCCGCAAAGGCAATGCTTCACAGCTGTTTTTTCAGGATTATAATATTATGGATTCACGTCAATTATCTATTTTGATATGGAATAAAACGGCCACGGGTGCCGTCTACCAGCACTTTATCTCTCACTGCAATCTGTCCGTCCAAAATGACATAAGAAATTCCATCCGGCGGCAGAGTCGGCTGTTCATAAGTCGCACAGTCGATAATGGTATCTTCGTCAAAGATAACGATATCTGCATCAAAGCCTTCCTTAATTTCACCTTTTGTCTTGAGATTAAGCCGGTCAGCAGGCAGCACCGTCATCTTGCGCAGAGCGTCCATCATCGTCAGAACGCCTTTTTCACGTACCAGTCTTCCAAGTACACGAGGGAAAGTTCCCGCACCTCTCGGGTGGCCGCTTCCGTCTACAAATCCGCAGTCGCTGCCTACCATCACATAAGGTGCCTGATAAGCAAGCTCAACCTCCGGCTCGTTCATAACAAAGGCCGCCACATACAGATCCGGATCTTCTGCCCGCAGCTTTTCAAATAAAGCCTTATCGCAGCGCTGTCCTTTGTACGGCCCTGCCGTCACCATCAGGTCGCTGTAATCCCATTTTTCAAAGCTGGCTTCATCAAATACCGCCGTGCCGATTCCGGTGCAGAATGCGGTATATGGGTAACAGTCGCAGGTAATATCCACGCCGGCACGTCTTGCCTCGTCGATGCAGGCAAGGGCCTCTTTCATATAGCCTACTGCACTGCAGCTGCCGATATGGGACATCTGCATGCCGTATCTGCTCCGCTGCTGGATTTCTACCAGCTCCTTGATAGAAGCTACACTGTCCGGGCCGTCTGCACGAAAATGCACAGAAGTCAGATAACCCTCATCTTCCAGCGCAGATAAAAGATCCACCGTTTCATCGGTCGTCACACCCGGCGCATACTCAAACCCGCAGGAAAGGCCGATTGGGCCGTATTTCCTGCAGGCCGCCAGTTCCCGCTTCATCTGGTCCAGCTGCTTTGCAGTAGACGGCTTATATCTGTCGTCTGCACCGGCGTACTGCCGCAGGCTGTTTTGTCCTACAAACATCATGTAGTTTGTTGGACTTCCCTGACTGTTGACCTTTTCGCAGAAATCCTCAAGGCGATTATAGCTGTCGCCGCAGTTTCCCGCCGCTTTTGTAGTAACGCCCATTCTCACCTCGCAGGCCGCTGTAAAGAAATCATTCTCACCGCCGCTGAACTGATTTTCGTGGGCGTGAATATCGATAAAGCCCGGAGAAGCAATTTCCCCTTGGGCATTGATGGTTACATTGGTATCCTCATACACGGTTCCCACCTTGAGAATGGTGCCATGATCGATTAAAATATCCGCAACCTCCCATGTGTCCGTCTCAAAATCAGGGATTTTCGCATTCAGTATTTTTAAATCCTTCATAATTTCTCCTCGCTTCAACCTTAAAATTCCAGTTCACCTGCAAAATGGCAGGCAGAAAAATGTCCGTCTCCTACTTCTTTCATTTCCGGCGCCTGGCTTTGGCAGATTTCCTTGCAGTATTTGCACCTGCTTGCAAAACGGCAGCCGGCAGTTTCTTCTGTTAAGCTGGGCATATCGCCGCTGAGCAGGTACTTTTTGCGATACCGTTCTTTCGGATGAAGAGGCGGCACAGAAGAAAGCAAACCGAAGGTGTACGGATGGGTACAGTGATTGTAAACATCAGCGCTTTTACCGATTTCCATGATTTTTCCGCCGTACATCACGCAGATGCGGTCGCTCATGTATCGCACCACGGAAAGATTGTGGGTGATGAACAGATAGGTCATGCCCAGCTCGCTTTGCAGCTTCAAAAGCTCATTCAGCGTCTGAGCCTGCACCGACACGTCCAGGGCACTGGTAGGTTCGTCCAGCACCAGACATTTTGGCCTCAGCATAATCGCACGGGCAATGCTGACCCTCTGCTGCTGACCGCCGGACAGTTCATGAGGGAATCTGTCCAGAAGCTCAAGACCGATATTGATTTTCTCTGCCGTTTCATAAATCAGTTCTTTGGCACTTTCCTTGTTGTAGCCGTTAATCAGCAGGGGTCTTTCCAGTGACCGATAGATAGATGCCCTTGGATTCAGCGAGGAAGCCGGATCCTGAAACACTGCGCCTACGCTCTGCCGCAGAGCCTTTTTATTTTTCTTGTCCCAAACGTCCATACCGCTTAGGTAAATAGAGCCTTCTGTCGGAGGCAGCAACCCTAAAATCATTTTCGCCAAAGTTGTCTTGCCGCTTCCGCTCTCCCCTACAAGTCCCAGCGTTTCCCCGCGGTAAACATCTAAGGTCACATCGTCGACGGCACGGACAAAGCTGTTTTTCTTATCTCTCCGCAGGGGAAAGTATTTTTTCAAATGCTCAATCTGCAATAAAGTAGCGTCTTTTGCTTCGTTATTCATTTTCCTGACCTCCCTCCTCCATCAGGCATGCGCACAGATGGTTTTCCGAAACTTCTCTGAGGACAGGCTTTCTCTCTCTGCACGCCGGCATACAGTTCGGACACCGATCGGCAAAATTGCAGCCCGCTCTTTCCTCTGCCAAATTCGGCACAAATCCTTTGATTGTCTGCAATCTGCCTTCTTCCTTTGTAATGGTCGGCAGCGCTTTCATCAAAAGCTTTGTATACGGGTGTTTTGGATTATCAAAGATTTCAAAGACCTCTCCCACTTCAATGAGATTTCCCGCATACATAACGCCTACCCGGTCTGCAATATCTGCCACAATACCAAAGTCGTGGGTAATCATCAAAATTGCCGAATCATATTTCTGACGCAGCTCGTTCATCAGCTCGATAATGCCCGCCTGAATCGTCACATCCAGAGCCGTAGTAGGCTCATCGGCAATGAGCAGCTTCGGATTTCTGCAAAGCATCATGCCGATCATAACACGCTGCCGCATACCGCCGCTGATTTCGTGAGGGTAGGATTTCATTCTCGACTCCACGTCGGACAGCTTTACGTCCCGGAGCATATCAAAGGCAACCTTGTATGCCTGCTCCTTGTCCATCTTTTCTACCATAAGGCCCTCCATCATCTGTGTGCCTACGGTATAGACAGGGTTCAGGGAATCCAGCGGATTTTGGAAAATCATGCCGATTTCGCTTCCCCGCACCTTGGTCATCTCCTGACGTGTCAGGGTGAGCAAATCTCTTCCGTCAAAATTAACCTGGCCGCCGCTGATTTTTCCCGGCGATTTAATCAGCTGCATAACGCCCATGGCAGTTGTGGATTTTCCGCAGCCCGACTCGCCGACCAGCGCAAAAACTTCGCCTTTTTTGATGTCGAAGCTGACGTTGTCGACCGCCTTTACGGTACCGCCCTGGGTTTCAAACTGAATACATAAATCTCTAACTTCTAAAAGGTTTTCTTTCATGATTCACCCCTCCTTACACTTTCAGCCGAGGATCCAGCAGTTCCTTGATGCCTTCACCGACCAGATTGAAGCCCAGCACTGTCCATACGATAGCAATACCCGGCGCCATGGAAATCCACGGTGCGTTTCTGATGTACTGAATTCCCTCGGACAGAATCATGCCCCAGTCAGGCAGCGGCTGCTGCGCACCCAGTCCTAAAAATCCCATGGAAGTGGTCGACAGGATTGCCGACGGTAAAGCAAGAGTTGCCAGAATAATGATGGTAGACACCAGATTCGGCAGGATGTAGCGAAGTATGATGGAAATATCCTTTTCGCCGCAAATTTTTGCAGCCTCTATGTAAGACAGTCCTTTCAGCGACTGCACTTTTGCACGGACAATCTTTGTGAACTGCGCCCAGCTGACAACAGCCACCGCAATGGCTACATTCTGTGCACTGGAGCCTAACATCAAAACGATTGCCATCGCCAGAATAATCGGCGGAATGGACCATGTGGTATCCGTCACAAAGAGGACCACTTTATCTATCTTTTTTCCGTAATATCCGGCGATAATCCCTAAGGTTACGCCGATTAAAGTTTCAATTACCACTGCTACAATACCGACGCCCAGAGCGATTCGTGAGCCGTAGATAACTCTGCTCAGAATACATCTGCCGTACTGGTCAGTTCCCAAAGGATACTCCCCGCAGGGTTTTGCAAGACGCATCGACATGTTCTGCTCTGTATAGGTGTGCGGCGCCAGTATTGGCGCAAAGATTACCACAAAAATCACCGCAAGAAACAGCACTGCACCGATTACAAACATCTTGTTGTGCAGCATCAGTTTTAATTTTTCTTTTCTCATATGCTGCCTCCTATTCCAAGCGAATACGCGGATCCAAAATGCCCGATATCATATCGCCTATGATATTGCAGATGACCGTCAGAATTGTAATAACGAATACGATACCCTGTACAATCACAAAGTCCTGCTTTGCAATTCCTTTCCACAGCAGCTGACCCATACCCGGCCATGCGAAAACATTTTCCACTACTACTGCGCCGCCAATGAGCCACGGCAGCGACAGGAAAAACATAACCGTTACCGGAATCAGCGCATTTCTAAGGACGTGGCGCACGAGAATTTTTTTATCTTCAATTCCCTTTGCGTAAGCTGTGGTCACGTATTTTTCATCCAGCACGTCGAGGACTTCCGATCTGGTTAAACGGAAAATCTGCGCCAAAGCCGGCAGGGACAAAGTCAGCGCCGGCAGAATCAGCGAAGCGAATCCGCTGTAGCCGGAAAGAGGCAGGATGTTCAGATGAATGCTGAAAATCAGCATTAAAAGCACGCCAAGCCAAAACGGCGGCATAGACCAAAGGACAACTGTAGTTACGGTCAAAGCCTTGTCCGCAAATTTATTCTTGCGAACTGCTGCTAAAAGTCCCAGCGGAATTGCCAGCAAATATTCAATAACCAGCGCTGCTCCTGTCAAAAGCAGGGTGTAAGGAAGACGCTGCAAAATCAAATCGCTGACGTTTTGTTTCATCGAAATTGACATGCCAAAATTTCCCCGCATGATGTTTCCCAGCCAGTAAAAATACTGTACTGCCGGCGGTTTGTCCAGTCCCCATTCCGCCTTGATTTCTTCTACTTTTTCTGCAGACACTCTGGTATCCACCATTAAGTCCACCGGATTTCCCGGCATGGCCTGCATGATACTGAATATCAGAACGGTTACAAACAGTACAACTAATATACCGATGAGGAGCCGTTTGATAATGTAACGCATAATATCATTCAAATTGATTCCTCCAATCAGGCAGGGGCAGAGGAACGACTTCCTCTGCCCCCGCCTTAGCTATTACTTTTATGCGAATATTTCTGCCACGATTTTTTCATATAATTGATTCTTCGGCAGTCCCGCATAATTGGTGAGCATGATAACCGAAATCCGGTCATCTACATACCTTGAACATCTGGAAATGAAACCCATCGTTCCGCCGGTATGCCAGATTTCTTTGTGGCCCGGCGTTTCTCCGTCCAGGAAAAAGCCCAGACCGTATCCAGATTTGCTGCCATCTGCCAGATAGTTCTCCTGAAAAGCTTCCGCCATTGCCTCTCTTGCCAGAAAACATGCTTCTGTGCTTTCATAAAGGTGCTTATGCCATTTCAGCATATCGTCCACGTTGGACTGAATGTTGCCGTCGGCATAACCGACCAGTTTCATATCGTAAGGCTGTTTTTCAAAGCTTCCGTCCGGCTGCAACTCGTAACCTTCAATCAGCGAAGCAGGTCTTTGATCCATCGTATCAGGGGCAAAAGACTGAAGCATGCCGACAGGCTTTAAAATCTTTTCCTCCAGGAATTTTCCAAAAGGCATACCCGAAAGCTGCTCTACAATAGCGCCCAGCATAACGTAGGCAGAATTGCTGTAGCTGTACCGGCTGCCCGGCTCAAAGTCGAGCACATCAAAGGTCTTGATGATTTTCAGCATATCTTTCGTATCTGCTTTTGCAGCCTGCGACCACTGCTGCCATGTGCTGTCGTCGAAATACTCTTTAATGCCCGACTGATGGCACATCAGCTGCCGCACTGTAATTTTCTTGCAGAAAGGCGGAAAGTCAGGGAAAAACCGGTCCACAGTTTCATCTAAAGAAAGCAGACCCTGCTCCTTCAGCATTAACACTGCAAAACAGGTAAACTGTTTGGTGTTGGAGGCGATTACAAAGTTGTCTTCCGGCGTAATCCGTCTGCCTTTCTCCAAATCCGCCATGCCATAGGCTTTGCGGAAAATAATCTCATCACCCTCTGCAATTAAGAGCGCCATGCCCGGTGTATGGTCGTTCATAACCGGTGAAATCACGGCGTCCAGCCGCTGTTCAAGGCTGTCTCTGCGATTCATAGGCTACTCCTTTACTGTATCATTAAATAAACTTCTTCCATCATTTGTTACTGCAAAGCCCTTGATATTGCTTCTTGTTGCGATACATTCAATATCTGCAAACAGGGAAACTGCCGGCATCTGCGCAAAGATTGCGTCGTGGAATTCCTCGTACTTCTTCACACGTTCTTCTGTGTCGGTGATGTAACGGGCTTCTTCCAGCTTCTTCGTTACAGTTTCATCGTGCCAAGGGTAACCGGAGGCTTCTGTAAATACGTAGTAGAGAATGTCGGCGTCAACCCATTCAAAGTTTCTGGAAGCGGACTGATAGTTGTTATCTCTCATCAGCTGCTTGATGTACGGTCCTTCGTATTCTCTGATTTCCATATCGATACCAATCTGCTTCAGCTGGTCCTGCAGTACCGGTGCGGAAGCTTTTGCGGTAGCTCTGTCTGTTGAGGAACAGAATTCAAAGGTCAGCTTCTTTCCGTCTTTTTCAACAAAGCCGTCACCGTCCTTATCCTCATATCCTGCTTCTTTGAGCAGACTCTTGGCTTTTTCCTGGTCGAACTTGTAAAGCTTTGCCAGCTCTGCTTCTTTTTCTTCACTGTAACCTGCCTGTGCTTTGGAAATAAATCCGTAAGTCGGCGCAATTACGTTATTCATCGACGTTGCCAGCGCTTCTTTGTCAATTGCCAGATTGATTGCCTGACGCACTTTGATATCATCAAGAGGCGCTGTATCTGTATTCATCATCATATATGCTACGCCTGCCTGCTCATATTCGTAAACAGTGACGTCGCCGTTTGCTTTTAAATCATCGCGGCTTGCTGCCGGAATATTGTAGGCGATATCTACGTTGCCTGCTTCCAGCTCGCTGACTCTTGTAAATTCGTCAGGGATAAAGCGGACGATAATTTCATCGAACTGTGCCAGTTCTTTGTTTTCTACGTTAGGGTTTGCTGTTCTGAAGTTCGGGTTCTTTTCAAGAATAATCTGGGAACCTGCCTGCCAGTCTTTTACCATGAACATGCCGTTGGTTACTGCGCAGCGGTTATATTCGTCCTTGCCCATTTCATCTGCTTTGTCAACGTGAACCACGCCGCCGAAGTCACTGCACAGGCTTGCCCACATATATGCTGCCGGTTCGGACAGATGGTAAACCAGTGTTGTATCGTCGATGACTTCGATTTCTTCAATCGCCTCTACGTCTCCGGAGTACTCACTGATTTCTTTCATACGCAGAACCGATTTCTTTACGCTTTCTGCTGTCAGCGGATCTCCGTTAGAGAATTTAGAATCCGCAAAGAGATGGAATGTAATCGAAAGGCCATCATCGGAAACCTCATAGCTTTCCGCAAAGCATGGCTGAATTTCCTCCAAATCACTGCTGTAAGTAATCAGCGGACTGTAAATCAATTCGTGTACCACGTTGGTCCAGCCGATTTGCTGAATATCAGTACCTTCAACCTCATCCTGCACGGCAATGACCAGCGTATTGCTGCCTTCGCCTTCACTGCTGCCGTTGCCGCCGCAGCCACTCATCAGCGTAACCGCTGCCAGCAGCATTACCAGCAAAATTGCAGTAAGCTTTTTCTGTTTCTTTAACATTTTTCTTTTCTCCTTTTCGATTTTATACATCAACAGCCGAAAGACTCACTTCTCCCAGCTGACGAGGTCATACACAGTAGCCCGTCATGGCCGCCAGAAGCGGCTGAAAGTTTTTATCGATTCCAAGAATCCTGCAGATTTCTTTTTCATAAAACAAAAGCTCAAAATCCAGGTGGCAGCAAAGGCCGTTGCTTTCTGCCAGCTGACTCATCAGGTGCGCCCCGATTCCCGCCTCGCCTACTTTCCTGGCAAACGCTCTACTGTCATCACAGCTGCCCTTTCTGGTATAGAAAACCAGTATCACAGGCGGCGTGCTGCACGCTAGAAGCTCTGCCATCTGACTTCTTGCAGAAGTTCCGGAAATCTTCATCACTTCCACTCCCTCAGGCAGGTGCTTTCTTGCAAATTCCATCAGCACCACGACTAAATCTCTGCTTACCTTTCTCTTGTTAAACTGCAGATGTTTTTGTTCCGCAAAAGGCTTTTCAGACTGTCCCTGCGGCATGCTTTCCCTGCTTTTCGCTCCGTCCTCTTTTACCCGCTGCAGCTTCAGCAACAGCTCCATAACGCCGCTATCTCCCGGCTCAATCTCCTTGACCTGTTCCCTTCGGGAAAGGTAGCGGCTGCGAAATTCCGCTGGGGTGCATTTCAAGTAAATCCCGAAATGTTTATAAAAATACCTCGGTGCAGAAAACCCGCAAAGCTCAGAAATCATCGTTACGTTTTTCTGCCCCTGAATCAGATACCGCACCGACTGAATAATACGATAATATTCCAGTGTATCCTTAAAATTCACATTCAGCCGCTCGTTAAATTCTTTGGACAAATACTGCTGGCTCACATACTCACAGTCTGCCAGCTGCTTCAGATTGATTTTTTCATCGCAATGGTTATACATGTAGGTATAGATACGCAAAAATCGCTCCGCCCTGGGGTCCATGCCCCGCTTGGCATTGAGCATATTCAAAAGATCGTGACAGTTGTCTGCAATAAAATTGACAATATCGCAGAGCCTTCTTTCCACTTCGGCCCGGCTTTCACCTTCCATACAGCTGCAATACAGCATTTGCAGCTTTTCCTTCAATTTTTCCTGCGCCTTTAAATCTGTAGTGGAATCATAAAAAAGCGTGGTATTGCAGTTATACAGTCCATCGTCGATGAGATCGCAATACTCCACCGCCTTGTCCTTTTCAATTTCAAAGAATAAAATCAAGTTGTCCTCACTGCACCGTTCAATGCAGAAAGGCTCTCCAATATTGACAATTTCAATCTGGCCTGCAGTCAGCGTGTGTTCCCCTGCAACCCATCTGCAGCTTATACTGCCGGAAAGCACATAGAGCAGCCTCAAATTTTCACTCAAATGAAAGGGTATATAGGTGACCTGTTCCCCGTAAATTTTCAGCAGATTCTCGTACTTTTTCATAATTTTTCTCCTTTTATTTATTGTATTTTTTATAAAAATCAATAGCAATACACAAATTTAAACTGTTTCCGTACTTTTTTAACCAAAAATTTTTCCCGGCAAAAAGCTGCCAGACTGTGTTCTCACACTGTCTGACAGCTTTTATTTTACTTCTTTCAAATAATAATATCTACATATTCATATGGTCTTGCGCAATATTCTGCCTGTGCCGTTCTTTGCAAGACCGTCAGGCCCAAAGGCAACCTTTCCGTTTACCAGCACATAGCTGATGCCCTCAGGGTCCTGCAGAGGGTTTTCCTCTTCATCGAAACTATGCAGATTATCCCGGTCCAAAATGACCAGATCCGCAAAGTTTCCTTCTTTCAGCACGCCTCTCTTTTCGATTCCAAAGCGCTGGGCAGGAAGTCCGCTGGCCTTATAGACCGCTTTTTCAAAATCACCACCGCCGTATCTTGTCAGATACCTTGGAATCAGGCCGATGTTCATGCTGTTTGGATAAGCCGGGGCCTCATCGCAGCCCGTCAGATTGGTTTCCTTTGAAAAACCGAATCCGTCAGAGCATGGCATTGCATAGTCGCTTCTGCAGAGAATATCCACAGAATCTCCCAGCACCGGTGCGATGAAATCTGCCACCATTTCAAGGTCTTCACAGAACATCTCCATGGCTGCATCAAAGGGCTCTTTGCCCATGATTTCAGCGCACTGCGGAATGTACTTGCCCACGTAGAGCGGGTTCTTGTGCTTGAGCACGCAAAGCTCTGCCAGCAAATTATCCTCAGCGTTGATATCAAGAGCCGGAAGCTGGCCCTCCTCCAGCATGTTGTAAAGCTTCTTGCGAAACGCCTCTGTTTGCCAAAGCTCTGCCAGCTCTTTCTGTCCGCCGGCCATCAGCACCAGCGGTTTCAGGTAATATCCAAAGGAGGTCAGCGTAAAGTTGCAGCAGCTTGGGCTTGGAATCACATCAAAGGTCAAATCCACGCCGCTGTCCTTCGCCCGGTCAAAATACGCCAGAGTTTTTTCAGCAGCCTGGGCAGCACCTTTTTCATCTGCTGCCATATTCATCACATGGACATGGGAAACGTGGACTTTTACGCCTGTTCCCTCAGCCTGACGCAACATTTCTTCATAGCCGCCCATTCTGTTTTCTCTACCTTCATCGTCGTAATTTGCTGTATGACTTGCAAATACACCACCGTGCTTTGCGACGATTTTTACCATTTTATGGATTTCCTCATCTGTTGCAAAGGGTCCGGGAAGGTAGGCAGGATCTCTGCCCGTGGACATGCCGAAAGCGCCTTCTTGCATGGCGTCTTCCACCGCCTGTTCCATCCTGCGCACCTCATCTTCTGTGGCCTCTCTGCAGCAGTCCTTGCCCATTACCGCAGTTCTGACCGCACTGTATCCTACAAGGGGCGCTACATTGCACCCCAAAGGCCCTTTGTCGCACAGGCTGTTATACTCCTTGAAAGTCTTCCAGTCAGCCTTTACGCCATACATCTTCTCAAAGGCCTCAGCGGCCTGTTTTCTCTCATAAATCAGCGGCAGGGGATCTCCCGAATCGGCGCCGGCAAGTTCCTGGTATTTCTGGTTCATGCTGAAACAGTAAAAGGTTTCATCTCCCTGCGGCGCCATGCTGTAGCCGCAGTTTCCCGTTACCACCGTCGTCACGCCCTGTTTTACAAAAGGTTCCATAGCAGGTTCCATCAGGAGGGATAAATCCGCATGGGTATGAGTGTCAATAAATCCCGGCGTAATGGTCTTTCCCTCTGCGTCGATGACAGCTTCCGCAGTCTTTGCAGGGTCTGTGCCGATATATGTAATCCGGTCGCCCTCAATACCGATGTCAGCTTTATAGCAAGGCTCACCTGTGCCGTCGCAGATTGTTCCATTTTTAATCAAAATGTCAAACATACAGAGCCTCCTTTATGCACTTGCAAGGGTAATTCCCACCATGCTGATTGTTACAATCGCATCGCCGATAATAACGCCGGTGGCTGCATTGTTGAATTTTTCAGCAACCTCATCGCCTTTAGTCTTTTCAATAGCCCAGCGAATCACGCCGCCTAAAGCAAGGCCCATAACGGCTCTCGGCGCCAGATACATTGCGATAGCGATACCGCCTGCCGGCAGTCCCACAAAGCTGAGAATTGTACCTAAAACCGCGCCAAATCCGAAGCGCAGCGGATTGAAGAAGCCGCTTGCACCGCCTTCTGTAACACCGGAAATCACGGAGTGGTACATATTTGCAACCGGATAGGTGAACAGGTCATCGTTTAATCCGAAGGCCTTTATAATCGCATAGAACAGACACATACCTGCAATACCGCCTACGATAACGCCGATAAACTGTGCCTTCAGCAGATTTTTCGGTGAAGCGCTTACCTGCTGACCGATTTTCAGGTCGGTCATGGTATCCTGTGCCAGCGCAAAAGTATTAAAGCTCATAAAGGTAATCAGCATGGAGTATGCTGCATTTTTTGTAATCAGGTAAGCGATTACAATCATGAATAAATTCAGCGCCACCCCGGCCCCAAGACCTGATTCAGCAAATACACGAACTGCAATCATAGCAAAGAGCAAGCTGATAATCGTACAGATAAACAGATGAAGCGGATTGATTCCATAGTAGAAATAGCTGAATACAATGGTTGCGATCATCAGAACAATCAGCATAATCAGCTGGAATTTTACAGAATAGTCTCTGCCGCTTTCGTCAGCTTTTTTCGTAAAGCGGAAGGCATTCAGCATGCTTCTCCACTCTCTGCAGAAAGGCACCAGCGCCGCAAACAGTGCGCAGCCTACAACTGCAGGCAGGTTGAAGTCCTGCAAACTGGAATAAAAGTCTACATTCGGGTCTGTAAACCAGCCCTTTGCCGTACCTACCGGTCCTTCGATAAAGCAGACAATGGAGCTTACAGCCAGCATGCACAGGGCATTCTTTGCGCCGAGAACGTAGCCTGTTCCCAGAGCGATTGGCACAATCATCAGCTCCAAAGACATACCGGAAATCGGCAGATATTTTGTAACGCCGACAATCATAGGCACAATCTGGAAGTTCTGCAGCAGAGAAAGCACAAAGCCGATTGCTGTTGCAATGAGAAGAATCTTCGTAGAGCTGTTGTCCTTTTTGTCAATCTGATCCAGGGCAGTCGCACACATGACAGCGCCCGGAAACGGCAGATTCGGGTCATTTACATACTGGTCACGCAAAATGGATACGAAGCAAATGCCCATTGCGTCTGTTAAAATCAGCAGTATGAAAATCGGCACCATGCTCAGCTCTTCGCCCATCATAAACATCGCCGTGATGTTGTCGTATACTGAAAATGCCGCAAAGATAGTCGCAGTAGCGCAGCTTTGCATTAAGTTAATCTCTCGTCTGTTGGTCGGGCCGCCGATGGTTGGTACCACCAGAATTCCAATCATGGACGCAATGGTTGCCACGTTGGTGTCCATACCCAAAACAATGTCCAGATATGCCATCACGCACATGAGCACAAGACCAATCAAAAGGCCATAAAACACCGCCCGGAAGGTAAAGTCCTTCTGCTCACCGGAAAGTGCAGGCGCACTCGTTACTTGTTTCATAATTTCCTCCAAAATAAAAACTCATAAATTTCTTAACTGTATCGTGTAATATAGTGAACCGGTTCATGTTTTCTTATCCCATTTATACACCAAAGAAATTCTCCTGTCAATCTGTTTTTTAAAAAATTTATAAATTTTTCCCAAAACCACCACTTGCATAAATCAGAAAAATATGTTACAACAAACCTACAAGCCTTGCCCAAGGAGAGGAGAAACTATGCCAAAGAAAACATTTTTCAAACTGCCCGAAGAAAAGCAGCAGCGCATTTTAGAGGCTGCGGCAGAGGAATTTATCGAATACAAAGACCACTACGAAAAGAGCAGCGTCAAGCGAATCGCCGAGCGTGCGGACATTGCCATCGGCAGCATTTACAAATATTTTTACGACAAAAACGACCTGTTTCTTTATCTCTATAACAAGAACAAGGATCAGGTTTCTCCCCACGGCGATTCCGATACCTTTTACGACCTTTCTATAAAAGAAAGCGCCATGGAAGACTATCTGACCCCCACCGGAGAAATCCTTTCTGAAATTCTGCTGGAAAATCCTCTGCTTCTGCAGGACCTTATTTTTAACCAGCAGCAGGCCATGGAGGAATATTTCAATGTGCTCCACCCCTACTATCAGAACGACCTTGCCAGGGGCGACGTCAGAGAAAATCTTGATGAGGATCTGGTTTCCTACCTCTACACCTCACTGGAATTCATCGCCTATCACTACTGCCGCCGCAAAGGGCTGGATCCCGCAAAGAATGCTTCCGTCCACAAGGATATGGCTGATCTTTTCTTCTTCGGCCTTTACAAAGACGGCAGAATGGAGAAATTCAAGAAAACCGAATAGATGTGAGGCGACTTGCCGCATGGCACGCCTCTGCAACAAAAAATCCCCGCAGCCTCTTTGCAGGGATTTTCTTATTTCGATTTTGTCTTTACAGTGCTTCAATTTCTTCCTTGTCAAGACCGGTCATCTCAGCGATTTCAGCAGTATTCATACCCGATACTTTCATCTTAGCAGCAATTCTGCGGCTGGCCTCAGCCTCACCTTCTTGTCTTGCCCGTCTTTCACGATCCTTTACGTATCCACTCAACGTCATCTGTGCTCGCCTCCATTCTGATCCGTTATATTTTTCGACCTGCCGGTCAATCCTCTCCACCAGCTTATCTCCAAAATTGTTGTCCGGATGATTGATATACCCATACAACGACTTCAGATGCTCCGGCACTTTTTCCGGACTGCAGCTGGTATTTAAAATCAGTATATACGATTCATCTGTAAATGGCAATCCCTTTTCTGTATCAAAATGCTGGAAAAAGTATACAGCTTCTCCTGCTTTCATGTAATCAAACGTGCAAATAAAAATCACATAGGAACGCTTTAATTCTCCGTAGTCTCCTCCCGCAGCAAAAAAGTCCACGTCCATGGCGGCGCTGTAATACCGGGAGCGTTTTCCTAAATTCTGACCGGAAAAAGTCTGCATCTCGATTTCTGCCCAAACGTCCCTGCTTTTGGCATAAGCATCAAAACGCACGCCATGACTTTCCTTGCCAAACTTAAGAAATGCCTGGATTTCCGTCGTCATTCCATCTGTATCCTTCTGCCTCACAGGTTTGGTTTCATCAATTTCCTCAAAATCCTCGCCGGACGGTGAAATCATCTGAATCTCCTCAAAATCTTCTTCCGGCAGTATCCTTTGCAGCAGTTCTTTGCAAATCTCCGGATCCCGCAAAACCATACCAAACATCCAATCATCAGTAAAAGGTATTTTTTCAACTTCTGTCATCTTTTTTTGGCTCATGACACTTCCTTCTTTTTTCTATTTCAGGAAGGGTTTCCCATATCCCGATATCAGAAGTATATCATATCTAATTATGGAAATAAATGGTACAGAACCGACGGTTTTCGCCACTTCTGCAGGGATTTTGTCGAAACTTCCCCATTGACCTCTATATCTTCTGCCATTGCTTTTAAAAATAACTTCTGTAAAATCTATTGACACGCCGCCCCTTTTGTTGTATAACATACTTAATGATGAACCAGTTCACTTTTTCAACAAGTCAATTCACTACTCTAATTCACCTGAGGAGGATATTCCCATGATTCAAAAAGATATATTAGAAAAGCGTCTGGACAAGGTCATCGGCAAAGTTGTCAGCGACCAGACGCCCGGCCTGGCTTTGATCATATCGCAAAATAACGATGTTTTAATCCGCAAAGCCTACGGCATGGCTGATTTGGAAAAGAAAATCCCTGTCACTATGGAAACCCAGTTTGCAATCGCCTCTAACACCAAGCAGTTTACCTGCATGGCTATTATGATGTTAAAAGAACAAGGCCTTTTGGATTACGACGAAACCATCGATCGGTTTTTCCCTGATTTTCCCGATTACTGTAAGAATATAACAATTCGTCATTTAATGAACCATCAGTCCGGTCTTCCCGATTATACGGAAAGCGAAGAATGGCTCAATCACGGCGATTCTGCGGATTTTCTTCCTGATGAAATGGAAGCACATATTAAGACTTTGGGAGATTTGCACTTTGCGCCCGGCTCAAAATTTGCTTACTGCAACTCCGGGTACGTCCTTTTGGGTCGCATTGTAGAACAGCTTTCTTCCATGAAGTTCGGCGCTTTTTTAGAAGAAAAAATTCTTGCGCCGGCAGCAATGACCCATGCCTGTGCCCCGGATGATGCGAAGATATGCAGCCGTGCCCCGCATTTAGCCCAGGGATACACTTTGCAGGAGGACGGCACTTATCTGAAAGAGATCTATGACATGGCTCTGGTCGGCTATGCAGACGGTAACATTCAGGCCACCGCAGACGACATCCTTGCATGGCACCGCTTCCTCTATTCAGACAGCGCTGAAACTCTCGTCGCAAAGGAAACGCTGAGCGAAGCTTTTACGCAGCAAATTCCTACCGATGACCCCGCTTTAAAGTATGGGTTTGGTCTGATTAAAAGCTGTGAAAACGGCCATCGTGAGATTTGGCACGGCGGCGGCACACTGGGATTCACCTCCAGATGTTCCCGCTATGTGGACGACGAAATTTCCATTATCATGCTGACCAATCTGCTGGGACTTCCAAAATACGCCCTGTATAACGAAATTGCGGCAGAAGTCTTTGCACTGCTAAAGGAGGATTCCCGGGAAAAATGAAAGATTTAAAGATTTTAAACGGAAGAATCCCGAATTTTGAAACCGGCACATGGTATACCGCCGACCTGCTGATTCACCGGGGTGCAATCACCAAAATCGGAACTGTCTGTGAAGATACTAAAACCACCATTGACGCAGAAGGAAAAATTGTGTCACCGGGATTTATCGACATCCACTCCCATGAAGACCCCATTACCGAAGGGCCTTACCGCTATCTTGCTGCCCTCTGCCAGCTTAGAATGGGTGTAACTACAGCAGCGGCCGGAAACTGCGGTGAAAACTACAATGAACTTGGGGATTTTGTCCGCTACGTGGAAAACTGCGGCAGTCCCGTCAACTATACCATGTTCGTCGGCCAGCACAACCTGCGCCAGCTTTCAGGGGCAGAAAATCGTTATCTCCCATCTTCCAAAGCTCAGCTTGAGAAGCAGAAAAGCCTGCTGCGCAAAACCCTTACCTATGAGCCAATCGGCCTTTCCTGCGGTTTTGAATACAGTCCCGGCATTACCACCGACGAAACCGTAGACCTGCTCAGCGTCTTTGATAGCGATGATTATCTCACCTCGGTGCATTTTAGAGAAGATGGCGCAGGCAGCCTTAAATCCATAGACGAACTGGTAGAAATCGTCAAAAGAAGCGGTATTCCAATGCAGATGTCCCACATCGGAAGCTGCAGCGCAACCGGCTTTATGGACGATGCTCTGAAAAAACTCCGTCAGGTCAGAGCCAGTGGAATCGACATCACCTCCGACTGCTACCCTTATGCGGCGTTCTGCACCAATATCGGCACGACCGTATTCGACGAAGGCTGCTTTGAAAAATGGGGCAAAAGCTACGACGATATTTTGATAACCGGCGGCGAGTTTAAAAATCAGCGCTGTACCAGAGAAATTTTTGAAAAGGTTCGCAGGGAAACCCCTAACATGCCGGTGGTTGCCTTTGTTATGAACGAGGAAGAAGTCATCACGGCGTGTCAGGAATCCTTTGTCATGATTGGCAGCGACTGCGGCTTTGAGCTGGGAAGCGGTCACCCTAGAAGCGCCGGCACTTTCCCTCGGGTGCTCAGTCGCTATGTCCGTGAGAAAAAAGTGCTGACCCTCATGGATGCGCTGAAAAAAATGACCGTTCAGCCCGCAGAGAGGCTTCAGCTTGCTTTCAAAGGTGAGATAAAGGAAGGATTCGACGCCGACCTTGTTATCTTTGACGAAAACACCATCGCAGATCACGCTGATTTTGAAAATCCTGCCCTGCCACCGTCGGGAATCGATTATGTCATAGTCGGCGGCACCATCGCAGCAGAAAAGAACCGTCTGCTAAGCACTGCTTCCGGAAAATATATCCCCCGCAGCAAAAGGAATCAGCCATTCCACGATTAAAAAACAGCCATCCCGGTTATATGTCCGAGATGGCTGTTTTTCTGTTCTTTTATATTCTGGCTTTCAGTTCTCTTAAAAATCTGTCGATGTCCTCCGGCTCATGATCGCTGAAAACAGCGCACCGAATTGCTCCCTCAGGACCTGCTCCCACATAAGTGGTATACCCCACAAAGATTCCTGCTTCCCATAAATCTTCCTGCAGTTTTATCATATCAGCAGCTTTTCCCACTGTAAAAGTCGCCACCGGTGAAACAGAGTCGTCCACTTCGATTCCCAGTTCTTTCAGACCTGTTTTCAGCTGCCGTGCATTTTCTCTGAGTTTTTCCAGCATTTCCGGGTGATTTTTTACATAGGAAAGACTGGCTGCTGCAATGGCTTCTGACGGCGCTGCACCGCATGTAGAACCTCTTGCCGCAGGTGCATTCTGTAGGGCTGCGATGACATCTGCAGAGCCTAATGCAATACCGCCAAAGGCGCAGAATGCCTTGGCCAGAGAGCCTCCGTAAATGACCCTATCCCCTTTTACTTCGCACTGCTCCAGTGCGCCACGGCCGAAAGTGCCAACAGCACCAAAGGAGTGGGATTCATCGACAACCAGCCAGCCGTTATAGCAGTCCGCCGCCGCTTTATACTCTGCCAGCGGCGGAATCGTTCCAAAGGTTGGAAACATACCGTCCGTTGCAATCAGCGGCGTCTGACCCGGTTTGAGATTTTCCTGTATGACTTTTTCCAAATCTGCAGAGTCCATATGCTTAAAGGTAAACACCGGTTTTCCTGCAAGCACTGCTCCCTCCTGCAGACTGTAGTGGGTCTTCTCATCGAGAAAAACAGCGTCATACCAGTCAGCAATTCCATTTAGCGCAATAGACCCAAAGAGATATCCTGCGGAAAAATACAACGCTTTTTCAGCGCCGAAAAAATCTTCAGCCGCTGCTTCTACTTTATCACCGGGTTCTCTGGAAAAGCCGTAATATCGTGACATCTGCGCAGTCATGCCGAACCGGCGCAGTGCATCTACCCCTGCCTCAATCAGCTCTGAATTTCCTGACAGTCCCAAATAGCTGCAGCCGCCAAAGCTGAGAATTTCCTTGCCGTCCACCATCAGCTTTGCGCCGCTGGGTGATTCTATGCTTTTAAAATGTTCCATAGTTCCTCCTTCTCAGTCGAGATTACCGAGATAACGATAAATGGTCGGAACTGAGCAGCCGAGCTTTTCTGCCGCTGCAGCAACTGCACCTTTTCTCTGGAAAAAGTCGCTCTGACTTAAAAGACGCACAATGCGCATGCGCTCATCCTTGTGAAGTTCCTTTGGCAAAACGTCTGTCCGTTTGCAAATAGCGGAAACCGCTTCATTCACTGCCGAATAAAGGCCGGCGCTGACAACTGCCTGCCCCTTTTCCTGCTTCGTTGGAGACGGAACCGATGCACCTGCTTCCCCGATGAAAATGTCCAACACCGAAAACTCGCTGGGATGACATAGGGCAAAGAGCTTTTCAGTCAAATCCTTATACCGTCTGTCATCAAAGCTGACGCAAAACAGTCCCTGCAGCGCTCCCCTTTCGTCCTTGAGAAACAGAACCGAGCTTCTAAGCAAGGTGCCGTCTGCCGAAACTTCCTGAAAATCCTGCTGCCAGTCCTGGGTCTTCCAAAGCTTTCGGTCTATGATCTCCCTGAGGGCTGAGGAAAGCCCATCCCCTAAAGTTCTTCCTGTAATATGGCCGTTTGCAATGGCTGCGACAGTTGCAGATTCTGCAGATTCTGCATTCTGCACGTCATCTGCCTTTTGCACTGTTTCCACATTCTGCTCCATGCCGCTGCAATCATACAGCACCACCTCGTAATTGGGTCCCAGCATGTGGCAAAGGAATTTTACCATCATGGAGTACTGATTCATCATCTGTGCCGTCATATCCTGCCTCCTTTTATCGCAATCCGATATAAATATTTCTTTCAAAAATAGTATATCACCGGCCTTTCGGATTTTCAATAATTTTTTATTTATTTTTAATAATTTATTATTATATTGTGTTCAGGATGATGCTGCTGACGGCGCTACTAGAGGGTGATTTTTCTAACCGGGGCTGCAGGGGGCTGCAGGGTCTACCGGATCTGCCATGTCTTCAACTGGTTTTCCAAAACGCCAACATCAAAAGATTTTTTTGAAATTCCTGCGTCCGCTACGTTAAAAACGCCAACTTGAGCAATTTTTTTCTTTTGAATTGCGCAGCCGCCTCATATCCACAGACACCGTATGCCGTTTTTAAGAATTCTGCCCGATTCCTACCCTTGTTTTACATAAAATACGACTCGGTTATAGAAGCTGCGTGCAATAATTCCGAAATATTCTTTTGATGTTGGCGTTTCTTTGAAGGCCGCCGCAAGACTCCAGAGAAAAAACAGCGAAGTTGGCGTTTTCCGGAGGGCTGGCGCAAGATTGCAAAGAAAAAGCAGTCAAGTTGGCGTTAGTCGAAAAATTCCGCACTGCACTGTACTGCACCGGGCTGTCCTTGATATTCCTCGCAATTTAACGTAAGAAAAAAGAGCAGCCTGCAACAGACTGCCCTTTCTCAATTCTTATCTATATCGATTATTTTTCAACGATAACGGAAGTTCCCATACCGCCGCCGATGCACAGAGTAGCCAGACCATATTTAGCGTCTTCTCTCTTCTGCATTTCGTAAATCAGGGAAATCAGGATTCTAGCGCCGGAAGCACCGATTGGGTGTCCTAAAGCGATAGCGCCACCGTTTACGTTAGTCTTTTCAGGATCTAAGCCTAAGTCTTTTCTTACAGCCAGGGACTGAGTAGCGAAAGCTTCATTTGCTTCTACTAAGTCGATGTCTTCAATCTTCAGACCGGCTTTTTCCAGAGCTTTCTTGGAAGCAGGAACCGGACCAACACCCATGATGGACGGATCTACACCGCCGGAAGCATAGGATTTAATTGTGCACAGAGGCTTGATTCCTAATTCATCAGCTTTTTCTTTGGACATTACTACTAAAGCAGCACCAGCATCGTTGATACCGGAAGCGTTAGCAGCAGTTACGATACCGTCTTTCTTGAAAGCAGGTTTCAGCTTAGCCATCTTTTCGATGGAAGCACCGAACTTAGGATATTCGTCAGTATCGAATACGATTGGATCGCCTTTTCTCTGTGGAATTTCAACAGGAACGATTTCGTCCTTGAACTTACCTGCTTTGATTGCAGCTTCTGCTCTCTGCTGGGAAATAACAGCAAACTCGTCCAGTTCTTCTCTGGTGATGCCCCACTGTTCTGCAACGTTTTCAGCAGTGATACCCATGTGGTATCCGTTGAAAGCGTCCCACAGACCGTCGTTAACCATCATGTCAACCATCTGAGTGTTGTTCATTCTAGCTCCCCATCTAGCGGAAGGCATAGCGTAAGCTGTTGCGGACATATTTTCTGCACCACCTGCAACTACGATATCAGCATCGCCGGCTTTGATGATCTGTGCAGCAAGTTCAACTGCTCTCAGACCGGAACCGCAAACTTTATTGATTGTCATTGTAGGAACTTCGTTAGGAAGACCTGCATCTAAAGACATCTGTCTGGATACGTTCTGACCTAAACCACCCTGTAATACGCAGCCCATGATAACTTCGTCAACCTGCTCAGGTTTGATTCCTGCTCTTTCTACAGCAGCCTTGATTGCGATTGCACCCAGCTGTCTTGTTGGAACGCCTTTCAGACTGCCGCCGAAACTGCCGATTGGAGTTCTGGCTGCACTAGCAATTACTACTTCTCTCATTTGTATGTACCTCCTTAAAATAAGTGCCATCTCTGGCTATCGTTAAGATTTTAACGTTTGAGCGTTAATGTTTTAACATTTGTTAAATTATTCACATTCTAATAGTACCACACCTGCCTACAAAAAGCAAGCTGTATATTTTTCTTCCATGTGGTTTGGCTTCAGTGCTTCCTTGGCATGACGCAGGTTCTCAAGGCCCATATCTTCCTCACGGTTGACAAATTCGACCTGCTCCGGCAGGCTTTTACAAAATTCGCTGCACACAAGCTGATAAAGGCCTCGGAATTTGTCGTTTGCTTTCTCAAAATGTTCCACCGCAGTATTTTCGCTGAGCAGCTCGCCGATTGCAAAGGCTTCTATCTTTCCGTCGATAAAAACCGCTGTACCGTAAACCCCTTCATCTCCTGCAAATTTCAACACTTCGCTGATTGCTTCTTCTTCCATGTGCAGGCTCTCAAGCTCGTCCGCATCATAATCCCTACCGGCCTTTGACTCCCGCACCAGCTCCATAATCTCAGGAATCATGGTCTCATCGATAGGCTTTGCCTCGTAGCTGTAGGTTTTCAAAAAATAATTCAGGTGATTCTTTTTCTTATGCAGCGCTCTGCCGCTCAGGGTAATCAGCTTGTCCTTCAAATAAACGTACTCGTCGGAATCCCTGTCATGTTCAAAGGACATCTCCCCCGGAAAAGCCTCCTCCAAATATTTTGTCATATGCCCCGGCACCAGCACGATGGAAAAAGGAATTTTTCTCTTCGCAAAACGGCTGCGGGCCTCATTCACAGCAGCACGCAGCTTTTCAGGTTCATATACGCCGTTCTTTGTCATAGGCATGGAAATCACTGCGCTGGGATCGCCGATCATGCAGTCTGCGCCGGCCAGAAACAGGTAGTCTTCAATGACCTCCCAGCAAAGGCAGTGCGTGTTTCTCCAAATATAGTTGGCGAGGAATGTATATCCTGCGCCACGATAGTCAAATCCTGTAAAATACTCCTTTAAAGTTTTTATTTCTTCTTCGGTCATATCTTCAAAACAATGTTTGAAAATGTTCATATATTAAAGCCCCATTTCTTTATTTCTTCTAAGCTGTCATAATCTGTAAAGTCCATCTGCAGCGGCGTGATCACTGCATAGTTTTCCGCTACGGCCGCAAGGTCGTTTTCATCGCCCGGCATCACGTAGTCCCCCGGCTGCCCGGACAAAGTGTACCGGTTTCCCTCCACCGGATGGAATTTGTCGTCGTAATATCTTGTATTTCCCAGCGGAACGTACTTGATTCCCTGAATCTGCTCCTTTGGCAAATTCGGCACATTGATGCTGAGCACCACCGACTTATCCAGCTTTCCGTAGACCAGATCGATGGCCTGAACTGCCAGCCGGCAAGCCGTATCAAAATAAACAGCGTCATGGTCATCCACAGAAACCGCAACGGCATGAACCCCGCTGAGCGCCGCCTCCGCAGCCGCCCCGATAGTTCCCGAATACAAGGTGTCTCTGCCTAAATTGCTTCCCATATTGATGCCCGAATAAACCATATCGATCGGCGCACCCATTTCCGCAAAAAACTGCAGCCCGATTTTGGTGCAGTCTGCCGGCGTGCCGCTGATTTTATATGCCGCTTTAGCCCCCGGAAAATCTGTCTTTTCAATGACTACGTCCTGTCCAAGGGTAATCGAATGACTCTTTGCGCTGCGCTGACTTTCCGGTGCGCACACGTACACATCTGCCACTTTGGACAAAGCGCCTACCAGCGCCTCAAAGCCTGCAGCTAAAATGCCATCGTCGTTTACTACTAAAATATTCATTCCCACGCCATCACCTTTCCGATTGAATCATAAATCACTAAATTTGCTCTCCCATCATACGGAGTTTCCGACTTGTTAATCAGCACCAGATTTTTTCCGCTGAAATAGTTAATCAGCCCCGCCGCCGGATATACCACCAGTGACGTGCCACCGATAATCAAAGTATCCGCCCGGGAAATTGCTCTCACTGCGCCGTTGATACATTCATCGTCCAGCATTTCTTCGTAAAGGACTACGTCCGGTTTCATAATGCCGCCGCAGCTGCAACGTGGAATGCCGTCCTCGCAGTTTGCATCGTCCAGCATATAGTCCATATCATGGAAAGCGCCGCACTTTTCGCAGTAATTGCGAAGCACGCTTCCGTGAAGCTCGTAAACCTTCTTGCTTCCTGCCTTCTGGTGAAGCCCGTCGATATTCTGTGTCACCACAGCCTTCAGCTTGCCCATCTCCTCCAGCTTCGCCAGGGTCAAATGTGCCTGATTCGGCTGCGCATCCGGATATAAAAGATTTTCCCTATAATATGTAAAAAACTCTTTCGTATGATTTCTATAAAATGAATGTGAAAGCATGGTTTCCGGCGAATATCCGTATTTCTGCTGTGCATGGTAAAGCCCGCTTTCAGATCTGAAATCCGGAATATTGCTTTCAGTGGATACCCCCGCCCCTCCGAAAAACACGATGTTTTCGCTTTCGTCTATCACTTTCTTTAATCTTTCGTCCATGATCGTTACCTCCAAAGATTTGGTTCGGCTGCCGCCGCTTACGCCTACGCTGCTTGCGCTGCGCACTGCCGGGCTTGGTCTTGCAGTCACCTGTCACATTGCAGACTGCTTCACCTATTGCTGTCCCGCCCTGCTTGTTGACATTCCGTTTCGTACATTGCCAAATTGGACAGAAATCTGTACTTTTGTCAATTTGAGCAATGTTTTTGTCCAAATTCTTTGCTAAAATTGACAGATTTCAGATTCTTTGTCAATTTTGTCAAATTTAGTGGAAAATCTTACGCTTTTCCTGGCATACTTCACTGCTTTTTTGACAGGATTGTCAAAAAACAAAAAACTTGTCAATTTTGTCAATGCTATCATATAGGCCGTATGGTCTGCCACTAAGGACTATACTCTGTCACGAGGACACCTCAAGCGCCGTCAGTCAGCATTACCTTAACTAATGTATTATACCACAAAATCCGCAGAAAAAACAGGAATGATTCTATTCTATTTCCCGTACCCGGCTTCGATTTCCTTTACCCGCCGGTAAACCATTTCTGTGGTCGACACGGCAATGCCGTGTTTTTTCGCCTTTTCGATGAGAACGCCGTTAAACAGTTCCACCTCTGAGTAGCGCTTTGCCAGCCCGTCCTGCCGCATAGACGGCATGCCCTGCGGATTCAATGAATCCAGAAGTTCGATGTACTCCTGCAGGTCCGCCTCGCTTAAGTTCACGCCCTCTGCGTTAGCCACAGGAATCACCTCGCTCATGGCTTCCACCGCCAGCTGATGGCCGCTGCCGCCGGTCTGCAGCGTTCCAAAAGTGCCCTCCAAAATCATCGCCGTCGGATTGCAGCCCACATTTAACATCCATTTGCTCCAAATTCTGTGCAAAATATCCGCTTCCTTTGTATAGGGCAGCTGCGTTTTATCAAAAAATGCGCAAAGCCGCAAGAGATGCTGTCTCTGTTTTTCGTGCGCCGTACTGTCCGACCCGCTTTCCGGCACGCCGATTCTAAGTTCGCCCATATGGCTGTAGGTCAGATGATTTCCCTCTCTGATGGCGTCCATGCCCTGGGCCACCGTATACACAATGTGCTCTTCCCCGAAAGCGTCACTCAAAACCTCCTCGCTGGAAATGCCGTTGAGCAGTGAAATAATCGTCGTGTCCTCGCCAACCGAATTTCGTGCAAGCTCCACCGCTTCAGAAAGGGCAGTTCCTTTCACCGCAAAGACAAGCAAATCCGCAGTCTCCTGCTTTCCCGCCTCTACCATAGAAAAGCCGCAGGGTTTTCCGTTGCAAAATGCGCCCTCTTTCTCAAAGCGTTCCGCCCGCCTTTTATCTCCAACAAAGGCTACCGCCTCTGCGCCCAGTTTTTCTGCCAGAAAATTTCCAAACAAAATGCCTAAAGCGCCCATACCGATAAACTGTATTTTTTCAATATCTTTCATGCCGTCTCGTCCTTTCGGTGTTTCCTTTATATACTATAGCGTTTTTTGCGGGGTGTGGCAAGAGGGAGAAACTCCGCTCCACAGCAAAAAATCCCCAAGACCTGAATCTCGGGGATTTTCGGTTCTATAATAAATGTTGG
>JAAGKN010000798.1_pt1 | contig 57360 bp, 41 predicted proteins | sample 6206371 | NCBI WGS metagenome assembly JAAGKN01 (sample SAMN11533720, study PRJNA540317) | gut metagenome | isolation source: fecal pellets from male and female animal of same cohort | host: Peromyscus leucopus | place: USA:CA | collected 2017 | reverse complement strand
CTACGGCTGGCGATTTTCACTGTCTCGACTCGTGGACTGTCTATAAGCGGTGAGTGACGGAACGGTCGGAAAAATCCATATCAAGCAATGGTGATAAAGAACACGGATGAACGGCAATAAGTCTCAGGTGAAAAGCAGCGTCCCCGATGCTCACCTTGAGGCGTTGCCGGTTATCGGTGTTCCACCACTGCCCATAGGCAGGATGCGGTCAAATGGCATAAGGCATCGCCCTATGCTTTTTGACGGCATCACGCCGCCAACCCCTGACCGCCACACCTCTCTCCGCTTTCCGTTTGAAATTCTGTTTTCATATAGACGCATACTACATATCAAGAGTGTCTAAAGGCTCGGAGAATTTAAGTATCGAAACAATCTTCAAGATTGAATCGGCGCTTGGATTGCAGATTTTTGAACCGGCATTCGCCGTGCGTTAAAGAATTGATGATGTTATTAAACGCTAAAATGAACCCTCGGACTTGATTTGCAGTCCGAAATTTATTAACTTTGTACATGGCTTGGAAGTCTATGGAGATAGACTTAATAGGCAGACAATCCTAAAACGGATTTTCAGGCACTAACAAGGCACTAAAAGAATTTTGGAAAGCGTAAATGCTTGACATGAGTATATTTGGAGCGTTGGGAACAAGTCCCTCCAGCTCCACTTATTTGCAACAACAAATCGCTGTAGCTTCATTGGTTACAGCGATTTATTTTTCTATATCAGACAAAGCTACATACAAATTTATGGTTTCATATAGAATCATGTTTGTTGAATGTGTTTTTATTCCTCAAATAAGATATAACCGTTTAGATTTGGGGGATGATATTTTAAAACAGCATTGAGACTGTCTGAATGTTGCAGTCTCAGACAGTCTTAATGCTGTTTTATGGTATATCCTGCCGTAATATTTAAGTCTGTTCTATTTCAGTATTTTTTATTCGAAATCTATCTGAAGTTTATCATTAGTTTTTAACATCAGTCCGTTCAATGAGATTTCGGTATAGCCATCGACAGTTGATATACTGACAGGAACATCTTTTGTGTTCAATTTGGCTGTAACAGATCCATATTGCATGTCAGTAGGGATGCAAACCTGAAACTTATCAAGATAGAGACGGCCATATTTCACTTCCAAAGTATTAGACTGCTTGCCACTATCGCGTTTTTGGGAAATGTTGCCCCATCCTTCAGCGGCATTGAAGAAACCCACGATATCGTTCTTTTCAATTCGTGGATTAAAGCCCATGATGCCCTTAGGACCATCATACCAATACCCCTGGATCGCCTGCAATACGCCATAGGAAGCTAATGCACGCGCATAATGGTCACCACATTCTATTTCATTCCAGGGATTATGTTTTTTCCCATCATAACGAGAATGGACACCTTTGACAATAGCCAGCCCCTCATCAATCATGCCTCGATTAATCATCTCGGATGCGACCTGATATTCTATACCTGTCCAAACTTCATCACGGTATCTGACACCGTCTTCACCGGGATGCTTGTCAAAAGGCCATGTACAAATGAAAAGGCCAGGTTCGCCGTTATGGGCATAGTACCTTTCGGGTAAGTGTGCATCGCTTTGAGCCCCGACGTCATTGGTCCAGTTAAATTTCCATATTGATTTCAAAGCCTTATTTATTGCCTCGGCCGGATATATATCACCAAGACGATAGAGTGAGGCCCATGTCTGTCCAAACAGCTGGTCACTCAGACAGCCATTACCATACTGAAACTTTGGATACTCCTTCGCATCAACATCCTGAAAGAAATATTCTCCATTCCAAAGACGATCCATTGTGTTATCACTTCCGGCAATATATATTTTTTTATAATATTTAGCCGCAACGGTATCATTCATGATTTCAGCCATCTTTTCTCCAGCTCTCAATGCAGCGAGATAGAGACTGCCGACATAGGTGTTGGCGCCGTTAAATGAAATGTCGTAAGTATTTGGCTGAGTCTTAACAATCAGACCATCTTCATTTCCGTCTTCATTTATTATGTACTGAAGCGAACGCTTTATCTTATCCCAGTTTCGTGATAGAAATAGATTGTTCTTAGACATCAAATGCTCACGATACATACGCAGAATAACACTCGCATGCCCGTCTATGAGAACCCCATGACGCCCGTTACGGGAAAGAATTGCGCCATTATCCATAAGTGACACAGAATAATCGGTCTTTTCACGCAAATTACGTTCAAGTTCCGGGAACAGAGCAGCCAATGCCTGGGCATATCCCCAGACATGTGTGCAAGTGCCTTCACAAGATCCGACACCTTCCCATGCCCAGAATTTGTCTGTCGCCCACCATTGACATGTCTCGGTAGCCAGCGTGGAAACAGGCATCATGACACGCTGCATAAGCCAATAAGGAAGTGTTGTCTGACCATAGTAGGTCTCATGGAAATCATGTGTCTTTTGGCTTAACTCTGAATAATTCTTTTGAAGATAATCGGCTACATCCAAAGAAGAATCATACCAATTAGAGTACATATTGCCAATAGCCGGGCCATCGAAGGGTATAGGTTTATTCCAGTCCCCGCCGGCATAATTCAACGGACGATTTGGAAAATACCACGAAAGTACGAAAACGACATCTTTGGATTCTCCCGGGCTCAAAGTCATCGCAGAGGTCAATGCGCCATTTAATTTTTCACCAAGTTCCACTTCCGCATAGTCGACACTCTCTTCTGTATCGTCTGCGCTTGCCGTCGCATTTCCATCAAATACTGATAAGGCCAAATTTCCAAAATAAGCATGATTTTCATCTAACTTAACAGGAGGAAGTGATACAGGCATATCAGAGAATTCAATATTATCGATGCTGATATGCCCCCATGAGCCATCATAATCATCTATAATTTCAAGACAAGCCTTCTTCCCGTAGTATTTTGACACATCCCAGTTACGTGGGAGAAAATCTTCATTATTATTGCTGGTGGCAGTCATGACGACTTTTCCATCAACAATAAGATTCATACAGGTCTTTCCGGGATGAGCACCGCCGGCTATATTGAATGAAATGAATTTATTTCTTATTGTAAACGGCTTAGATGTAAGTTTACCGGTCGGCTGATCATAATTAGTATATGAATTTGCAAGAAAATTTCCATAGTCACCACCATAGTTGTTTTGGTTGTATTGGGGTCCACACGCCGGTTTGTTTCCAAAGGCAGTTCCTTCTACTTTCCAACGATTAAAATTTCCTGATTCAAAGTTGTCAAACAACTGAGCTTTACGAGGTTTAATATCTTTCTTAACCGGGAGACCGTCCACTTTCATATCCATATAGACCGACTTCCAGCCATCATTGTCAACAACTTTATTACGCAGGACACCCCTTGCCCGATCCCTGAGGTCAATACAGACCAGATTTTGCATCCATCCTGTCAAATTGGCAATAACAGGCCGATTGGAAATATTTGTGACAGTATATTTCATTATAGTGGCTGGAGTGGCCGACTTTTTTGCATCAAGCGGAATGAATGGAGAGAAAAACTCAGCCGAGACTTTCACCGGTAAATCCGGTTCTTTTTGTCCATAATCAACATACGCAATCGGATATTCTCCTATAAACGATATATCATCAAAATCATCTTTATTTAGATTTTTCGTCGTGACTGCTTGACCATCATCAACCATAATTTTGAATCCTTGATCAACATAGCTCATAGGCTCAAATGTCTGATAACAAACTTTCCATGGTCCGAGCGGAGTCTCGAAATTCAGAAGCCAATCGATACCATATCCTGTATTGTATGCATTGTTCGCAATCCACCAATTAGCTAGTGATCCGTCGCCACGAACATATAACTGCCCGGCACAGATACCACCGACAGGCATACCGATGGTAGCGAGTTCTTCTCCTCTGTATATTTTCCTTTCACCCTTATTTTCTTTGTTTCCTACAAATGTTCGAATATCTCCCTTGTCCGGTGAAACAAAGTGGTCCTGCGATACCTGGGCAAACGAGGGTACTGTCAGCGACATTACACACGAAAGAGTAAATAGTCTAATTCTCATTATGTAATTATTCTGTATAAATTTAATAAAAAAGAACCTAAAACAATCTTTTGTACCACTTGCCTAAAATAATAATCTTAATTACCTATGTGTGTTTACCTATTCTTATATTATAAAATGTGGAGAGTATGTCCTCAGCCTTTGCGCTCAAATTCAGTCTCCTTGCCTGAAACGACACAAGACTTGACATCGATCGTTCCATAAACCACGTCTATGACTGGCTTGCCCTTTTGTAGTTCAACTGTACCGAAACCTGAATCTGTGGACAAGAATGTTTTGAAGCTATCCCCAACTTTTGAGTCTATGTATAATGTTTTGTCCACTGCATCATAACGTACACCAGTCAAAGCCTGGAGCAGACTATAGCTTGCCAAGGCCCGGGCATACCACCCTCCACATTCGTATTCGTTGTATGGATTACGGACTTTTCCATCATAACGGTTTCTCACGGTCCTGACTATATCTATTCCCTTCTCAACTTCACCTTCAAATATCAAATGAGCGGCGACTTGATATTCAATTCCGGTCCATACCTCATCACTATATACAAATGGAAGGCTTAGCTTCCCGCCTTTCGGCCATGTACACAATAACAGACCGCCTTCAGCTCCCAGCCCATAAGTGGGACGTTGAGGATTTGCATGATCCGTCAGATCTTTACGAAGATTGTATTTATATACGGAATTCAAGTGGCTCTTCACCTTTTCCTTATCGATCGGTTCCTCCATTCCGGCAGTCAGCGCCATATAGCATCCGAGAATGCCATCGGAAAGACAACCTTTCCCATATTGATATTTAGGGCCCTCTTTCTTCAAAAGATCTTTTGCTTCATCTGAGTAACTGCCGCCAAATGACATAACATCAACAGGACTGGGCGCTTCCAGGCCCTCCCACTGTATATTCTGGATAAAATATTCTCCATCATAAAGCTTATTTTCCATGTAGTCAACAGTTTTGGCAAGAAGTCCTTCATATTCCGAGACATTTTCATTAAGAGCATGGCCCATTTCAACGAAGCCCTTCAAAGCTGCTGCATAGAAGCTGTTGTGCATACCGTCAGCGCCCCAAAATTCGATATCATAGGTGTTGTGATGAGGTTCAATAATAGCACCCTCACGACGCGGATCCCATGTTCTGATGCAATAGTCAAGGCTCTGCTTAACCTGGGGATACATCATCTTCAGCCAATCATTATCACCGCTGATTTTCCAATCACGGTATGTCTTCACAATACCACCAAGCTGACCATCGGCCGCGGCATGAAAATCATGTTTGACCGGACGGATTGGGAGATTGGCACGAAACATCTGGTGACCGTCATGATTTTGGGTTACGAAAAACTCAGTTTCACGCAATGTGCGTTCCATCTCAGGAAAGAGGTGAGGGATAGCCTGAGCATAATTCCATACATGTGTACAGGAACCATGACATGAACCCCATGTATCACCTACACCTTCATAATTCCAGAGACGACCGTCATGCTGGCGCATCACTGTAGGAGATTTCAATATCGAAAGATTTGAGGCCACTGCATCAATGATTTCAGGTGGAAGAGTCGAGTTATAGAATGTATTTGTAAATAATTCGGTTTTCTCCTTAAGTGAATCATAGTTGGCAGCCCAATAATTTGCCACATCATCAATGTTGCTGAAACGAGAGCTGTACCAGGGACGGTAATTATATGGCGTATCCATTTGAGGGACATTGGGTGATTCCCCGGATTTATCCTTTTTGTCGGCAGCGTCATTACCAAGATGGAGATTTGAATCAGGAACATACCATGCCATATAAAGGCGTAATGTGTACGACTCTCCGGCTTTGACACTAAAAGGCGTGTAGAGCGACGCTCCAGGTGCACCATTCTCTATAGGTGCATTTTCAACTATCTTACCATCGGCTATCGCATTCCATGCCATTGTCATAGGATCAAACCATCCACCGCGAAACCAGCAATAGTCTACTTTTGTGCTGTCATTGTCAGTGAAAATGGCAAAGTCACCCTTAATGGCCTTGTTTGTCTCTGAAGCCTCCTGCGAAAGGATAAACCCGTTTTTGATCGGCTTGATCGATTGTGGAGCTCCATTCATAGCCATGAAATTACGAGAGTTATATGAGAACACAGCGTTCACATCCTTATCGGATATATTAGTAAATGTATATTCAATCGCTCCGACCGGGAGACTTGAATTGTCCTGATCAGTCGGAATAAACGGGCTCCAACCTTTCAATTCGACCTTAAGTGGAAGATCATTATCCACCAAGTCGATCGTTGCGAATGGAAACATGGAAGTGAAACTCGCAGACTCGAATCGAGGTAATCCCCACGACGTGCCCGGACCTCCTAATGCAGACATAGGAGCGCCAAATTTTTTATGGTCAGGCACCTGTCCCTCCAGAACTTTGGCACCATTCTCATAACCATTGACATTTATTGCAGCAAACATACATGGTTCATTAAAAACGTTTGGCTGATGATGCAATGACATATTGGAGATAGCCCCGGTTCCCTCAATACAAAACATACCGGCACCCATTCCCCCTATCGGGAAAGCTATACGGTCCAGATTATCGCCGGTATAAACTTTTATATAATCATTTTGGCCTGTGTTCGGGCCTTTATTCTGGCAAGAACTAAATGCCAGTAAGGAAATAGCACCTACTACAAAGAGAGTTTTCATGTTTTTACTTTTTATGAAAAGGCCTGTTTAAATTTTGCCCAAGTTTGCTTGCTCCGATATGACGGGCAAAATTTAAACAGGCACCTAACTATGGAATTTTATATAAATATGCTAAAACTATATTTTCACCGTACGGCAATCAATATTCTATCGATATACGGATGAAAATTATTCATAACCTGGATTCTGCTGTAGAATTCCATTTGAACGCTGGATTTCAAGCAATGGAATAGGAAAGACAACATCCCTATCTTCCTTATACTTGAAGTAGCCCGGAGTTTGCTGATTCTGCCAACGATCAGGACTAAGGAGTATTTGTTCTGTGATACCCCATCGTCTTAAATCCCATCCGAATTTACCTTCCATACCAAGTTCAACACGCCGTTCGTGAACAATAGCCCAGAACATCTCCTCATAACCAAGATTCTCGGCAATCGGAAGCATTTCTTTAGTCGGCTCTACATTAACTGTATTGGGATTAGGGGTAGTGGCTGTTCTCTTACGAACAAGATTGACATATTTCGCAGCTGTCGCCTGGTCTCCCAATTCATTCATTACTTCGGCATACCAAAGGAGAACTTCGGCGTAACGTACGAGAGTGTAGTTGGCAGATGTCCACCAGTTAGACGGGTCAACTGTGACACCCTGATTGCTGGGGATACACCACTTTCTGGTGCCAAGGCCACAACCATTCACTTTATCAACAAAAACTTGGCCATTCAGATCATCTTTGTCCTTACGGAACATAGTGCACACGAGGCGTGGGTCACCTTCTTCAAATTCTCGTTCGAGATCCGGAGTAGGACGGGTCCAGCCCCATCCGCCACCGGCGGTATAACCTTCAGAGTTAGGAGAATTTACCACTGTACCGAAGTTGTCAGTTCCCTTGTTGTTGAGAGCGGCATACTGAATTTCAAATACAGACTCGTTGTTGTTATCATACAAGCCGTTGAAATTATCGATATAATTGGAAAGAAGTGAATAACCGTAGGTCAATATATCCTCAAGCTCCTTCTTTGCCTCCGCCCAACGATGCTCGTAAAGTAAAACCTGAACAAGATAAGCTTTGACGGCACCATTGTCGGCGCGGCCCATCAAATCTCCCGAATTATGATCGGCGAGTCCCAAGGTGAGTGCTTGTCTGAAGTCAGACTCTGCCTGATCGAAGAGCTCGCTCTTCTCAATCTTATAGTTTTGTACCGACTTTGACTTATCCTTATAGACCGTGCGGACAGAATTGGGCAAATCAAGTTCTGCAACGCCAAGATTCTTCACCACCACAGGGGCAGTGCCAAACATATATCCCAAACGGAAATGCCAGAAACCACGGATGAAATAAAGCTCTCCCAAATATCGATTTTTCAATTTTTCATCCATATTGATCCCGGGAATATTCTCCAAGCCTGCGTTTGCCAATGCTATTCCTTTGTAGCAACGCTGATACAGCATGTGATACTGGTCAATACTGGGAAGAGCTATCGACTGTTGTATTTGATAGAAAATAGCGAGATCCGGATGGGCCTGTGCGTCAGCGCAGGTAACATCCCCCATGGGGGTATATCCGCCTTGCGTATTCCAATAACCTTGTCCATCAAGAAGTTGAAACGATTTATAGGCAGCTGTAACAGCCTTCTCAGCGTCATCGGCAGTATTATAGAAATTTTCTTTAGCCACAACGCCATAAGGTTGCTGGTCCAAAAGATCACTGCACGATCCCATGACCAAAATTCCTGCTAAGGATAATAATGAAATATATTTCTTCATGATATACTAAATTTTAAAAACCAACATTTACACCAGCATAGAATGAACGTGGAATCGGGAAACCGGTCATCCAAATTTCCGGGTCAAATCCAGGATAGGAATTGATACAGAAGAGATTCTGAGCGGCAACATATACACGGAGCTTCTTCAAGCAATGAGCAGACGTTTTCTGAAGCATTGGTCCGAAGTTATATCCGAGCTGAACGTTTTGGAGTCTGAGATAATCTGTGGAGCGAAGCCAGAACGATGAACGGCGATAGTTGTCGTTAGGATCACCACCCACCACTCGTGGACGTTCGTTTGTAGACCCTTCACCGGTCCAACGGTCGCGGAACATCCAAGCGGAAGTAGTCTCGCCTGAACGGAGCAGCGCAAAGCCTGGAGCATCTATGGAATTTTTACCTCCCACCTGACCATAAAAAGCGGCAATAAAATCAAAATTATTATAACCAAGAGTGATATTGGCACCAAATACATGGGGGGCAACAGCATAACCAAGGAATTTGCGGTCTGCAGTAGTGATCTTGTTATCACCATCGAGGTCCTTGAACTTCATATCACCTGGAGACGCATTGGGCTGAAGTGGAGAATTTGCAATTTCCTGCTCATTCTGGAAGATACCGTCAAACACATATCCATACCATTCATTGATAGCATGTCCGGGAGTAGTCTGGTTGAACGCACCGACAATCGGGTTGGGGATATAGGTCACTTTGTTCTTGTTGTAAGTCCAGTTTACACTGACTTCATAAGTGAATGGGACATTGTCAACAGCGTTTCCGTAAGAAAGAGATAGTTCGAGACCGGTATTCTCGCACTTTCCGGCATTCTGATAAGGAGAGCCTTCCATACCAGACGTGCTGAGGAGTGGCACTTGCACAAGGATGTCCTTGGTATTACGTTTGTAGAAATCAGCGATGAAACGGAGTCGGTCATTAAAGAAGTTACTTTCGACACCGACACCATAGGTTGTCGTTTTTTCCCATTTCAACTGAGAATTACCCATTGTTGTAGGACCAACGCCAGTATAGGCAGGATTATCATTCCCCGCACCGAATGGATAATTCAACGAGGATGAATTCAAAGAAGTCTGATATGGATAAATACCGATTTCCTGATTGCCGAGAATACCCCAGCTTGCTCTAACCTTCAAATAGCTTAGGAAATTAACATCCCTCAAGAAATTTTCCTTGGAAAGCACCCATCCGGCCGAAGCTCCGGGGAATACACCTGTACGATTTTCTTTGATGATGCGAGAAGTCTTATCAACACGAAGAGATGCACTGAGAAGATATTTACCTTGATAGTCATAGTTAATACGGCTGAGGTATGAAAGTATTGCCCACATAGACTTGTTACCCCAGTTGTTGATTTTAGACTGACCTGACGATAGTACCTGAAGGTGCTTGTCGTTGCTAAGGAAATCAGTGCGTGAACCACCGAGTGATGTGTTCTCAGTCTTCTGGAAAGTCACACCGGCCATAACCGTAAGATTGTGATCACGGTTGAATGTCTTGTTATAAGTAGCGATGTTGTCCCATTCATAGTTGATACTCTCACTATGATTGACATCCAATGATGCGACAGGATGATCGCAAATCATAGCCTTGGGACCATAGCTGTAGGAAGGGATGAACGCATCTTGGTTCCAGTTAGTATATTCTGTGTAGAATGTGCTCTTCACTGTGAGACCCTTGATGATTTCCCAGTCTGCATAAACGTGGCCAAGGAACTTCTTGAATACGCCATCGTATGTCCAAAGATCAACCGGTATCAATGGATTGATCATTGTTGTAGGTTCGCCGGCGCGAACTGAAACTCCGTAATCGCCGTTCTCATCACGTACCGGGACTGTGGGAGGATAAATCATCGCACGTTCAATCGACTGGGTCCAATCTCCATTATGTGAGACTCCGTAATTCGCATTCATACTGACACCCAACTTCAGAGTGGGAAGAATACGCATTTCATTTACCAACTTAACATTTCCTCGTTTATAATCGGTATTTTTAATCATACCGTCACCCACATAAAAGTTCATTGTAGCTGCATAGGAATGCATTTTAGAACCACCGGTGATGCTGAGTGAATAGTTTTGCTTATAGCCGGTTTGAGTAATTTCATCAAGCCAGTTTGTGCCTTTACCGAAATTGTCAATTTCCTGCTGAGTGTAAATCTGTGAGAAGTTACCGTTCTGAGCCCATTCGTTTGCGACAATAGCATATTCTTTAGCGGTAAGAGTTTCCATCTTATGACGAATTTGATCAATCGAACCATAAGCCGAAAAATTAACTTTCACAGGAGATTCATAACTACCCTTTTTTGTTGTAACTATCACGACACCGTTTGCGCCTCGAGAACCGTAGATCGCAGCGGAGGCCGCATCTTTGAGGACTGTGATATTTTCAACGTCATCGGGGTTGAGACTACCCAAGCCGTCATTAGTAATCATACCATCTATGACGATAAGAGGAGCACTTGAAGCGCCGAAAGAGCCAATGCCTCGGATACGGATCGTAGCGCCACTGTTAGGGCCACCACCGTCCTGGATAATCTGTACTCCGGCGAGTTTACCCTGAAGGTTCTGACCGATGCCGGTAGTGGCTTGATTTTCCATCTTCGACTGATTGACAGAACCTACCGAACCTGTCAAGTCCTTTTTCTTCTGAACACCGTAGCCAACAACTACGACTTCATCGAGAAGTTCGGAATCTTCTTCAAGAATTACATTGATCGTCTGACGGTTATCGACCGCAACTTCTTGGGTCTTATAACCCAAGTAACTGAAAATCAAAACAGATGTGGGCGAAACACTTATAGAATAGTTACCATCAATGTCTGTGACAGCACCTTGGAGAGAGCCATTCTCTGTTACGCTTACACCGATCAGAGGTATTCCGGATTCGTCCGTAACAGATCCTGTTACAATAGTGTTGGCCTGCGCTCTTATCCCTATCGAAAGCGACATGAATAATAAAACACAGAGAGCACTGATTATGCTACTAAATGATTTTGGTCTATTTTCCATGATAACATTAAATTATGTTTGCAAAAAAATCATAGATTGGTCTAATTGACTTTAAAATACGAGGAAAGTGAAATTGCTTACTTTTACCATTTCGGGATTTCCAGATTGTCCTTACTTGGGAGAGCCGGGAATTTGGCGTGGGGTTCGGCCTGATACCAGAAAGCTGTTGATGAGATGTCCGACTTTTGATTATTATACCGTCCATCATGACGCCAACCGAGATCCTGTATTGTCACTTTTAAATCTTTGTCAAAACGGACAGGATCAAGAATATGCCAACGATAAAGGCCGAAAGCTGTAACGGCGCGATAGAGACCATCCGGCCGGATCACCTGATGCATTCCCGCATAAGGAGTTGTGAACTCCTGATATTGATGAGTTTTTTGGTTCTCGAAATTGTACGATCCACAGAAATAATCTTCAGTGCCGGTTCCACAGATGGTAGGAAATTCTTTGTCTCCATCCATGAAAAACTTGATTTCTCCCTCGCCCCACCAACAGTTGTCGTTGACACGCCAAGCTAAATAAGTGCCTACATACTGGCCCTTGCCTTTGACACCGTCAAGAATGGTATGGATAGAATTTTGAGTCGGATTTGAACGACGGAATTGAGCATGGAAGTAAGCTTGATCTTCGGGCACATCAGTCAGAGTATAATTAATTTGATAGTACAGAGTCATTTCCTGAGCCGTATTGGTATTTTCAAGTGTTATACGCGCTTTTTTACGGAAAGGCATGACCCAGTAGCAATTAAACGCGCTACCCGGATTCACACATACAGCAAGTGATGAAAGCTGGGCATACTCATTATATGCACTACAGAAGAAATCTCCAACCGGACATTCGACGGAAGGCTCTTTTTCATCGTCCCAATACATTCGGAGTATGGAAAAACGCCAGTTGCCGGTCGGTGTCATCCATATTTGCTGGATGGCGCCGGGACCTTCAATCTCAGCGATTGTGATGGTTTCACCCGGATTAACACGTATGTAAGGATTGACTTTCCAACCTTTGCCAAGATCCTTGGAAGCAGCATGCGCATTCGCCACATTACGGGACTCTTTATCCTTGGCCGGATCCGCCATGCCTCCTTTGCCTTTCTCTCCGGTAAAATTTTCCGGACTAATTGACCTGGTCTTGGCGTTGGACAATGTTGGGAGATTGCCCATATTCATGCCAAGTCCGTTAAAAGAGTTATGATTTTGGGCTACGACACCCATGGCGGCCATGAATAAGGCCACTAACAAAATTGGTTTGATTCTCATGTTAAGGTAGTTTGTTTGTTAAGATTTATAAGAGATAATGTTCAGAAAAGACTATAGGGCATCTCAAACCCTCATTCAGAGTGTTTGTGAAAAAGCTCATCTAAAAGGGTCTAATCAAGTTCTATCCGATGAAATTGAAAAAAAGAATAGACACCCCTCGTTAGCTTGGGGACGGGCAGGAAATAGATTGAATACCAACAGTTACGATGGTAAAAGGGCAAACGTGATCAAACGAGATATCAGATAGTTGTCGTTTTTAAGTTAGAATTTGCAGAGTCTTATTCAGGTAGAGTCTGTAGGGTCTTATTTAAGTAGAAACTCAGGCAATTTCTGCCAGCCCGAGGTATCTCTTATAGAGCGCCTCATAGGTTTCTGAGTGTCTAACATCAGGTTTGTATTCCACTTCGATATCAGAACCCATACATTTTGTGGCCTCCATGATATCCGGATATATACCTGCAGCGACTGCAGCGAACATGGCTGCCCCAAGAGCACAAGTCTGCTCCGAACGGATCACACGGATAGGCATACCCAACACATCGGCAAGCGTCTGCATTACGAATGGCGCTTTCTTACTGATGCCACCGATAGCATTCACCGAATCGATCCGTAATCCCTGTTCTTTCATGTGCTCTACTATGCGGCGTGAACCAAATGCGGTAGCTTCAACCAAAGCTCTGAATATCTGAGGAGCCGTAGTGCCAAGAGTGAGGCCGGCCATCATGCCTCTCACACTTTGATCGGCATAAGGAGTGCGGCGGCCGTTCATCCAATCAAGTGCCACCACGCCATCAATGGCAGGTGCAATGGTCTCTGCATCTCGGGCAAGTTCTGCTATCATATCATCAAGTACATTCTGCTTTTCCTCACCATCATGTATATTCTTCAGTGACCATGATAAAATTTGCTTTAACCATGCGTAAATATCACCAAACGCCGACTGTCCGGCCTCAAAACCTATAAATCCGGGAAGAACAGAGCCATTTACCTGACCACAGATACCTTCCACACACCGGTTGCCCACCTCATCAATAGAGCTGACCATGATGTCGCATGTTGAGGTTCCAATTATCCGTATCAAGACACCAGGAGCGACCGAGGCGCCCACAGCTCCCATGTGAGCGTCCAAAGCTCCTGTAGCCACTGCAATTCCTGCGGGAAGACCAAGTATGTATGCCCATTCGGGAGTTAACTCTCCTGCTTTTGTATCACTTGTATAAGTCTCCCTAAAAAGATGTGGAAGCATATCTTTCATCGCAGGATGGAGCTCTCCAAGGAATTCGCCCGACGGGAGTCCCCAGCTTTCATGCCACATGGCCTTATGTCCGGCCGCACAGCGACTACGAATGATATCCTCCGGAATTGTATTTCCGGTGACTAAACCGGTCATCCAATCACAATGCTCCACCCATGAATATGCAGCCGCGGCGACTTTTGCATTAGTATTGAGGATATGCAAGACCTTTGACCAGACCCATTCGGAGGAATACGTGCCACCCTCATATTTCAGATAGTCCAGATTGCGAGCTTTAATCAACGCGTTAATCTGTTCTGCTTCCCTGACACCTGTATGGTCCTTCCAAAGCATAAACATGGCATCAGGTTCATCCTTGAATTCAGGGCTCAATGCCAACGGCATTCCATTTCTATCGGTCAATGCCGGTGTGCTCCCGGTAGTGTCAATGCACAGACCACAAATAGAAGATATTTCTTCATCGGTCAAACCGGCCAAAGCTGAATGGATAGCCTCGGTCATGGACTCAATATAATCCAATGGATGCTGCCTATAGCGATTTTGGTGAGGATCACAATATAGCCCATGCTTCCATCTGGGGTAGAAACTCACGCCTATAGCCTTCTCATCACCATTGATTGCATCAACAATAAGTGCACGACATGAATCTGAGCCAAAGTCAAGACCGATAACGTATTTTTTGTCTGCTTTCATAAACTTAATTTTAATTATTTGCAAGTTCCTGCTTTCTTGCGACAAAGAACCCATAGTAAGCAATCACGGCAAAAGCAAACGCAGGAACTGCATAGGCAGCCATGATACTACCGGTCTGATCTGAAACTATCCCTTGGATCTGCGTCAAAATCGCAGCTCCGGCAATAGCCATAACCATAAATGAGCCCCCGATTTTAGTATCTTCGCCAAGTCCCTGCAGGCCAAAGCCATAAATAGTGGGAAACATCAACGACATACATCCGGAAATACCCATGAGACAATAGACGCCGAAAGCACCCTTTCCAAACATAGCGCCTAAGCAGCACATCACAGCAACAATAGCAAGACCTGTCAAGAGCTTATAGGCTCTAACATATTTCATCATCGCCGTACAGACAAATCTCATCAACACAAAAAGCATAAGCGACATGATATAATATGTTGCGGCAGCCTGCTCTGCTGTTCGTGGCAACAAATCGTCGAGACCTATCCACTGGCACACATCATAGAATTTAGCAGCCACAGGCTCGACATTACGCAATGCCGTCACAATAGCGTCAGGAGAGGCCGTAGAGCCTAACGATGCAAGAACGCCGTCGAAATCAAGCTGCTGCATGGCATAACGTATCACGAATGACCATACGGCAATCTGTGCACCAATATTAAAGAACTGAGCGGCCACACCCCATACGTAGTTAGTGTTCTTCTTTAGTCGTTTAAGAGTAGCCCGGAAGTCAACTTTCTCACCTCTCTCACTGAGATTAGGCATTTTGGTAAAACGGATTGCCATCAGAAGGATCAACATTACCAAGCCAAGAACCACGTAGGCGGTAGTTACAGCACTTAGTTCCTGTCCTTGGATAGCCGACAGTTCAGCGGAAGGAAGTGATGCACGCTGGGCAGCTGTAAAGCCATTAAGCTTTGAAAGTATGAAAACCTGACTTATAACCACTCCGGCTATAGCACCGAAAGGATTAAAAGCCTGTGCCAGATTCAAGCGGCGCGTAGCAGTGCTTTCCGGCCCTATGGCAAGCACATAAGAGTTGGTGGATGTCTCAAGTATCGACAATCCTGCAAAGAGAACGAAGATTGCCAACAGATACATAAAGAAACTGAAGTCCATATTTACCCCCGAACTAAGCATGGCAGGATAGAATAGTAGCGCACCGAAAGCATATAGCCCCAGCCCCAACATGACGCCCGACTTATAAGTGTATTTCTTTATGAACAAGGCTCCTGGCACGGCACAACAACCATAGCCCAAAAGATAACACACGACCTGAATCCAAGCGGTCTTAGAGTCACTCAGGCTCATGATGCGCTTGAAAGCGGCAAGCATCGTATCAGTGAGATTGTTTGGAACTGCCCAGGCAAAAAAGAGCGTGGTAAGCAATATGAACGGGAAGAGAATCCCTTTCGGTACTATTTTATTTGATTCCATACGAATTCTCCTATTATATATATATATTACCTATTGAAACTTTGTTTTGATTACATTCAAATCTGCACCAAACAATTTTTGCACTATTGGGGCCAGCTGTTCATCAGAGCCTTGTATATGGACAATTTTTTGAGTATGGTTCAGAGAAGCTCCCGGAGCAAGTTCCGCACCCGGCGATGAGGACTCTATCTCGTAGAACGGCCCCATGATTGAGCCATCTTCTACAGGACCATCATTGTAGGAATTAATAACATCTCCCCCATAAGGATCGTCCTGAGGCCCCCACTGTCCATTTACGTAATTTGATTCATTTTCAGGAAGATCACACCATAATATAGTGAGTACTCCTTTGGATGAATCATAGCTTCCGCATAGATTCGTAGCTCGAGAGGCCGGCAATCCAAGTTTTGAACGAAAGAGACCGTCGATCTTGAAGTAGATCATGCCATTTTCCTTTATCAATCTGTCTTCCGGAATCTTACCGAAATATTCATCATTTACAATGTGACCTTCAGCATCCTCATTATAAGGAATAAACACAGTGGTAGTCGGAGTCGGATTGAAACAACCGAGCATCCAGATCGAAACAAGCCCTTTATCCTTGGTCCATGCCTTGTCGCCGGTATTAGTGATTTTATTATCACTTTTATATGCCACCATCTTGATACCATCGGCAAGTTCAATACCAAACTCCTTCGACACGTCCTCAGAATCCATCAAAGAGACTATTCGGTCGATTTTCATATCGAAAACAGTTCCTGAAGCATTTGTCAGCTTGGCATCTTTCTCGAAATGAATTTCTTCAGGTGTCTGCGACTTAACATCAAACGCTTCTGTATCAATCACCGACGGGACTATCCAATTATCGTAGATCTGGTCCTCTCCTTCCTTGAAATACAACGAATACGGACCACCTTCCGGACCTAACCAAAAACGTTCCTCTCCGCCCACAGGATTAAACTGGTCGCTGACTATTCCGTCACCTATAAAACGGTAGTTAATCCAACCATAGCTGTCACCATCATCGCCTGACGCAGAGGAGGTCATGACACGCCCTTGCCATGAAGGTATAACCATTACCTTTGATTGTCCGTCATCAGACACCAATTCCATGAATTCAATGCCATGATCTTTTAAAAACTTGGCATCATAAGCATAACTTCCCATTTTAATATCTTTATTTCCACTGCAGGATGCCAGCATCACAACCAGCCCCGAAAGCAGAATATTTTTTAATTTTAACATAGCACTTATTAACTTACTTATAAATAGGCCCATAATTTTTACAAGCACGATAGTCACTACCTTCCATATCCTCGCCGAAAGCAGACCATGCACTCGGGCGGAAAATATCTTCTTCGGGAATATTATGCATACACACCGGTATCCGAAGCATCGAAGCGAGGGTAATGAGATCGGCTCCTATGTGGCCATAACTGATAGCACCATGATTTGCGCCCCAGTTGTTCATAACGGTATAGACATCACGGAAATATCCTTTCCCCGTCAGGCGTGGAGCAAAGAACGTGGAGGGCCATGTGCGGTCAGTGCGCTCATTAATAGCCTTAAACACATCCTCATCAAGAGCGACTGTCCAACCTTCGGCTATCTGCAAGACGGGTCCTTGATTTTTCACTAAATTCAGTCGCACCATAGTCACCGGCATATTGCCACGGGTCAAGAATTGTGATGAGAAACCACCGCCACGCATATATTCACGGCTTGCCGGATACCAGGTTGTCTGCGCAAGAGTCTTTTCCATCTCTTCATCAGTAATCTCCCAGAATGGTTTCATAACCGGCTCGCCATCTTTAGTCATTGCACCTAATCCATCAAGGGTGCATGAGCCTGAATTTATCAGGTGGATGAAACCATCAGCAGCTTTACCTTCCAATTTTTTGCCGGTAACGCGCTCAACCGCCTTCGGACTCCAATAGCAGCGGACATCTGCAAATATCTGGGCTCTATTTGTCAGTAAGTGATTGAACAACATTGTTATACCGTTAAGCGTATCATTCTCTGTGGCAAAAATATAAGCCTCTCTGCTACCATTCCAGTCAAATGACGTATTAAGAATCGCCTCTGAAAAATCGCCGTCGGGTTTATAATCAGTCCATTGACGTTGCCCTTGGAAGCCAGCGGCAATAGCATTGCGCCCCATTGCTTCTTCCTTGAAACCCATCTCAGCAAGCTTTGGGTTACCAACCATCATATCGCGGAAAATAATGGTCATTTTTACCACATATTCCCAAATTGCATCCTTTTCCTTTCGTGAATACACAAGGTGGTCTGGATTATAATCATGACCTTCATTGCTCTTACAATATTTTTTTGTCCATGCCATCGCGCGATCGAATTCTTCATGGTCATAAATACCTAACTGTACACGGCGTTCGATTTCACTGGCATCAGCATACTCGTTACGCATACCAAGATATTCCTGAAAAAAATCCGGATCAGGTATGGAACCTGCAATACCCATGGAAACACTACCTATCGAAAGATACGATTTACCCTTCATAGTAGCAACGGCAATGCCCGCACGACCAAAACGTAAAAGTTTATCCTTTACATCCTCAGGAATCTCCATATCCGTAACATCCTGAACATCGTGCCCATAGATCCCGAATGTAGGCAACCCCTTCTGGGTGTGGCTTGCCAGTGCTGATGCAAGATAGACGGCACCAGGGCGCTCTGTACCATTAAATCCCCATATAGCCTTTGGCATTTCTCCATCCATGTCAATGGTTTCGAAACCATAACACCAGCAGGGAGTTACGGAAAGGACAATACCTACTCCATTTTTGCGAAATTTTTCTGCTGCCATGGCTGCTTCAACCACACCTCCGATTGTAGTATCTGCAATGACACACTCCACCGGAGTTCCATCAGCATGACGGAGCTGAGAGGTATAGAGATCTGAAACCTTATGAGCCATACCCATAGTCATGTCTTCCAGGGCCTCGCGGATACCACCACGACGACCATCTATAATTGGACGGATACCAATTTTCGGTTTTCCACCTATTAATCTTGAACTTTTCACGGTTTTTATTGGTTTGTATTTAATAGTTAATATTACATGAATTTATCTGAAATGATTGTTGAATCTTGTCTTGATTGATAATTCTAAAACAAGACCTCGAGCTGGTTGCCGCCATTTCGATTTTAAACACTAAAAACGACACTCAATCGTTGGAGGGGGAAGGCTTGTCATGAATGTCAAATGTGACCTATTTATCTCACATGTAAAACTTCAATAAAGCACTTGGCACGGGACTATAGACAACGGAGTCAAAAACGATTTTACTGACTCAGTCACATAATAAAGAAAATCTGGTGGGATTGACGATTTGCTTCAGGAGAATCAATTTTATATTAATGCGCCAAAAGGAAATTTCAACGTTAGACTTATTGTTATTATGCCGCTTACAATTTCAATTTTCTACACTTGCAAAGTTATATCGCAGAAAGTTATAATTGGCATTTTTAATCTTAAAATAAGTTAAATTGGGGGGGGGTATTTTAGTCAGTTTAACTTAAATTATGTTACTAGTCTGTTTTATAGCTACTTATTATTGATTATATTTTGTTTATTGTTACCTAATGTTAATTTTTAACATCCATCTCTAATAGTAGGGACTTATTGTATTTTACACAGCGTAAATTAGAACTAATATCCAACATGCCATCGGCTTCATGAAACCACATGCAAACAAAGAGAGAAATATTCGGAATATTAATAAAAAAGTTTAAAATTATTATTTAATTTTGGTCGATTCAGCTTAATATTTTTAACTTTGCAGTAATTGCTCCGATACATAGTCGCAATATAAATGCGACACCTATATTTATTAGTACAAACCTAATCATTAACCACATTAATCAATTAAAATTTTATGATTATGAACGTGAGGAATATTTTCACGCTATTGTTTGTTGGTATCGGAATGCAATTTTCCTTTGGACAAACAAAGTCAAGTAATGGCCAACCGACGTTAGCCGAACCTGTGCAAAATGGAATATGGTTGCAACCAGCGACCGATACCGAGGCGCAACCGATATGGGGCTTTAAAGATGGTATTCGCATTGGTATCGCCCCAGTCACAAGTCCCCGTGGTCTCATTAGTATCCACACACCCTATCTGAACGTTTCCGATCTCCGGTTTGTCAACTACATTGCACTTGAGCCAATAACCAAAACAAATAATGCCCGTGGCTACTCCGAACTGGAATGGAGCAAACTCGACAATGTACAGGGAAAACATTTCTGGAGTGGAAACACACCGTCGGGACCCTCAAATCTTGATCAATACTATCCCGCCCAAGGTATTATTTCCAAAGAGAACGGAAAGGAAACCCTTACGCTCTATATATTCAGTGAAAAATTCGATAATGGATCTGACGTCTTCGTCCGAATCAAATTTACCGAAGGGAGGCCTTATGAATTCGAAATCACGCCTTATGTCACCGACGACTCCGAAACGCTTGACCGTTATATTCTCACTGCGACTATGGGCAATCAGACCCGACTAAGGAACCTTCATCTCGCCAATGGCAGGACAATATATTCCGGTGACATCTGGCCTGACCATAAAGACCACTCTTTCACAGAGCACTTCCAAGTTCCGACGACCGATATGGTTAAAGACAAAAACGGAGGTGTATGGTTTATAGCCACTCCTGACGAAGACGACACATCAAATGCCGTCTATTCAGAAGAAATCTCAAGTTTTTGGAGATACCCCGGGAAAAAAGCTACCCAATATTGGTATTGCGCAAATCCAAGCAAAGATTTCAAAGGAGTAGTAAACGGACGCTATACCTACTACACAAGCAAAAATCCAATCCCCGGAGGTATAGCGTATGAGAATTTTGAGACATCCGAGCCATTTGAAGCCGGCAAAAGTTACGTGTTTGGCATAACTCCTCTCTCTGCCGAAGAATTGATAAACCAAGTCAGTAAATAGACACAATTATTTTAAGTTTGCTGAAAATTTTCGATTAGTTGATCATTCAGCGATAGTTGACAGTGTTTAGAAACCTCAAAAAACGCGCAAAACATCAGCGGTGGATCGTGGGAAGCTCACAATCCACCGCTGTCGTTCTTTTACATAGTTTTCCACACATCAAAATCCGTGACCGACAATCAGATCGACCACACTCAATCATTTTAATCACAAAGCAAATACCCCCATATAGTTCAACCTTGTAACAGATAATTTGTAGACGAGACAAAAAATGCCTAATTTTGTTCCAAACTGCAACGGGAGGTTCTTTTGAAACAGAGAATATACCCTTACAGCATCAACATTAACGCAAAAATATGAGCAGAGAATATACTCCGGAAAATATCACAGATCTGGGACCTGACGACATCTTTGTCTTCGGAAGCAATCTCCAGGGATCGCACGGGGGAGGCGCGGCCCGCGTCGCCTTCAAAAAATTTGGAGCGATATGGGGCCAGGGTGTTGGTATCCAGGGGCAATCCTACGCGATTCCGACGATGCAAGGTGGTGTCGAAACCATCAGACCATACGTTGACCAGTTCATCGAACTTGCCCGGGAATGGGATCAAAATACATTCTATGTCACACGGATCGGATGTGGCATCGCAGGATTTAAGGATGAAGAAATCGCCCCGCTTTTCGACAAGGCATACGATCTCTACAATGTCCGTCTGCCTAAATCGTTTGCCGACATCATTGAGCGCAACCGTAATAACCATACAAAATAAATCACCCCAATGGACCCCCCGATTCTAAACAAACATAATAAACAAGAATATCCGCCCATGCACACCGCCGAGCATCTGCTCAACGGCGAGATGGCCCGTCGCTATGGCCGTGGACGTGCATTCTCAGCTCATATAGAGCGTAAGAAATCAAAACTCGACTATCATCTGCCTGAGCCACTGACCGACATTGAGATAAAATCGCTCGAAGAATACATCAATCGTATAATAAATGAGGATGTGGAAGTGTCAGAAGAATATATCTCTCAGTCTGAGGCAATGACACGCTTCGACATGAGCCGTCTGCCGGATGACGCCTCAGAGACAGTGAGAGTGATCCATATCGGCGAATATGACCAATGTCTCTGTGCCGGATCACATGTGAAACGCACAGGGGAAATCGGATTATTCCGCATCACAAGCACACGTTGGCAGGAGGGTGTGCAACGCATAGTCTTCAAACTTGGCTGATAAGATAAAACCATCAAACAACTCGCTCACATGAAACTTTTCAAAATATTCACACTTGCAGCAACTTTACTGATCTCTGCATGTGGCGCAAAAGCCTCGGATGACAATATCGAAGTGTTGGCCCCTCAGGAGTTCCGCACACGATTGTCTGAAGCTACCAACAGATATCTTGTCGACGTCCGCAAACCTGAAGAGTTTGCAGCCGGACACCTTGAAGGCGCACATCTCCTCAACTGGCTTGACACAGAAAAATTCAAACAGGATGCAGACAGCATCGACAAGGCCAAGACCATCTACATCTATTGCAGAAGCGGCCGGCGAAGCAATGCTGCCGCCAATTATCTCAGTTCGCTGGGATATAAAGTCGTGGATATGAAAGGTGGAATTCTGGCCTGGGAAAAATATGGGCTACCTGTCACAACTGAAACAAAAGAGGATGAGACTTCCGAATGACGATTGACCAGAGACTTCAATATCCGGAAATAGAATAATCCCGGCTATCAACTTACGATAGCCGGGATTATTCTATTTATGCAATCAGTTTCAGAAATTGTAGCCGACGCTGAATGTCACACGGTTCTCATGAAATTTAGCATCAGAATCGCTGAGCATATTAAGCATACCGATACCTCCACTCACTCCAAAATAGAAGTGCTGATACGAGATGCCGGCTCCTATACCCCAGAGGAGATCAACACGGTTCATACCACCATCATCGCCATATACACTCTCTGATATGTCTATATTTTTGCCTTTGATATATTCTTTAGCTGAAAAACCAATCTCAAGTTCAGGTCCGGTAAACACCGATACCTTCACGTCATCTGTAAAATCAAAATGATATCCTGCCATGACTGGAATACGCATACCGAATTTTTTTAACGATACGCTATTGAAGATAATATCATCTTCAATATCCTCAACAAATTCATCTTTCATAGAATAAGTATTATAGTAGAGCTTAAGTCCCGGCTCTATGTAGAAGTTGGCAACCACAGGAAGGTTGTAAATACCACCAAACTCTACACCACCTCCGTTTTTGAAGACTTTGAGCCCGACATTTTCTACTGAAATCTTGCCCGGACACGTAACTTCCCCACCGACACGAAGGCCAAAGTAAGCCTTATTATTCGGATTGTTAAAGATAGGACCCTGTGCCATGGCGGCCATACCGGTCAGTACCATGATTGCGACTGAGATGATAAATTTTTTCATAACTACTATTTGGCCTCTGACTCTAAGGTCATGTTTAGTTTTTATGTAGAAACGTGAGCCAACTATGCCATCACTTGTAACAGTCTTAAAAATTTCACTTTGCCACTTACAGGATTAAGCATAACATTCCTTCCTTGTTTTCCAAAATAGTGTGATAACGTGTGATATGATCAAATCATTCATCGCAAATTTAAATAGAATAATCGAGAAAAAAACCATTATTGGTTAAATATTTTCAGCAGCCGCAGCAGCCATACGAATATTATGCGTACTTTTGCACTCAGGACCAATCACACATTTTCAATGTCAGTAGCCTATATTTCAAACACTTCAGGCAGACGCCTTAATATTTTTCAACACTTTGCCATCTTTCTGGTCGATGCCACAGTCGCTGTATTCATTTTTCAGATTGTAGCGCTGTTGCTGTCATATTTTTACTTCCTACCTGTCTTCCCCGGGATATGGTTCGTATGGATAGCATATTACATTATAAGTTACTGCAAATATCGACAGACGTTGGGACAGGCCTTTTTCCATGCTGGTATCACAGTGACCAATGAAAAGTTGCCGACATTTGCAAGGATTGTGTTTAGAGAACCATTCACAACCTTTCCGGGAATGATGCTCTTGACTTTTGGTTGGGGATATATCTCTATTTTCAGATCTCTACCGCTGCTTTTGTGCTGCCTGATATTATTGTGTTTCCGCAAAAGATTGTTCGGGATAACCATACGCAGACGTGAAATATCGACAAGCCTGAATATCACCCGCCGCAGAAAACCCGGTTATATCTATCTTGCACTAATAGTAGCCGCTATTGCCGCACGATTAATAAACATCACTGTCTCAAATAATTCTGCTACGATACTCTCGTCGCTGTTACAAGCCACACCGCGACCGACCCCACACTCTGTCAAAAACTATGTTGATTTCCTGACTGACAACCGGATGGATATCAACGACTATATCATGGCCCTTTTTGAAGAGTATGACCATGTGATCCTATGCGAACGTCATCACAGGGAAATGACGCAATATGATATGATCTATGATCTTGTCACTGACAAGCGCTTTGTCGACAGCATCGGAGTCATATTCACCGAAATCGGCTGCGTCGAATCACGTGATGCATATAAAGAATTGACTGCTTCCTCCTATGCCAATGATACTCTTGTGGAAAAAGCCCTTGCGTCATTTATGCCCGACAATCAATCGGTTCACCTGCTTTGGCCCAATACCAACTGGTTCAATTTTCTGAAACGCATGTATTACTTCAACCATGGTAAGGACCGAAAGGTCGACATTATGTTTGCCGACAGAAACTGGATTGACAACAGAGACTTGCTGGACTCACGCGACAGCATCATGGCCGACAACATCATCTCCACAATCCTTGCCGATAGCCTTCTGAAATCGCTCATCATCATGAACTACCGACACGCCTACCTGACACCGGGAAACTGTGGATATTATGTAGCACGGATGTTCTCCGGTAAAGTAGCTAACGTCATGATAAATTTCGGGACCGTAGACCTGCAGTCCCTGTTGAAAAGCGACGAGGTTTTAAAACCACTGCAACACGGTAAGTGGGACGTGGCTTTCAGACTGATGAATGATTCAGCCTTTGCATTTGACTTCAAGGATTCTCCTTTCGGAAAAGATCGCTTTGACCACTTTGTAATCCCAATAAATCCGGTCAATGCCAAAAGTTATGAGGAAATGTTCAACGGTTTCATCTATTACACAGCACTTGACGACCAATATACCAGCATCGGCTACAACTACATTTTCGAACCCGAAAATGAGGCGAAACTAAAGATCCGGGAGGATGCTCTGAAAGGATATTCCCTCAGCTATTGGGATTTTCTAAGGGATGGAGTGGTAGTAACCGATTTGAAAGACGCGTATAATAAAATAAACCGTAGAGAGAATATGATATTTATATGTATCTGTGTCCTCGCTATACTTCTTGACTCGATTCTGTCTCTGACATATAGAACCAATCGATAATACCATATTTCAGTAAATCACAATAATCGGTCAACGATGAATCGGTCGGATTCATGAGCCATAAATTTTGCGACTGCGGTTTGAACCATAGCCAACGTCTGAAGGTTTATAAGAAAGAGTGAACGCAGATCTGTGACATTTGCCCGTACATTCTTGCCGTTCGCCAAACAGACTAAACTTCTTGTCTTATCTCTTAAATAACTTCAACTAAACACGTAAGAACTATGAATTTCAAGAGCATATCCATCCATGCGCTTTGCGCGATGACAGTCGCATGTGCCGCTCCGCTCCTCTCGTCATGTGGATCGAAGTCAACAACTGCAACCGACACAACAACCGCAACTGATTCCATGTCTGCACACGAGAATGGTGGTAAAGCTAGCGGCCCTGCCATCGATAAGTCGGGCGACGCCACTCTTCAGGCTATGATCAAGTCTGAAGTCCCACAATTCAAACAGCTCGTCTTCAAGGACAGCGAGACCGGCAAGGAGATGAAATACAATCTCTTCGCTCCTAAAAATATTGAGGCCGGCAAGAAATATCCTCTTGTCCTCTTCATGGCCGACGCAAGCACTCCCGGCAGCGACTACACAACACCTCTCACCCAAGGTTACGGAGCTCTTGTATGGGCCACAGACGAATGGCAGGCCAAAAATCCCTGCTACGTACTCGTCCCGCAGTTCTCAGGTGTGGCAGTCAATGATGCCTATGAGCACACTGACGAGGCCGACATCGTGATCCGCATGCTCAAAAATGTGACAGCCAACAATAGTGTTGACACAAAACGTCTATACGCCACAGGCCAATCAATGGGTGGCATGCTTTCAATGTATTTCAACGTCACTTATCCCGACATCTTCGCAGCATCAATCTTCGTCGACTGTCATTGGGACACTGCCTCCTACACCGAACTTGTGAAACATAAATTTGTCTATTTCATAGCTGGAACCGAAGGCAAGGCTGCCAAGGAAATTGAACCGATTGAAGATGCAGCCCGTAAGGTGGGCGTCCAGTACACCTTTGCTGAATGGAGCGCCAAACTACCTGAACTCCGCCAAAGCGAACTCGCTGCCACTATGCTTGAGAAGGGGGCACCCATCAACCTTTTCCAGTTTGAGCCGAAGTCCGTCCTGCCAGAAGATGGTAAGGGTAGCGAACACATGTATTCTTTTGACTATGCCTACAAGATTACATCTGTACGCGAATGGCTATTCAAACAATCAAAATAAAACGATATAACCACATCTACCTCATCCCAGGCGGCACCAAAAGGCGCTGCCTGGGATATTTTTTTCAAAATATGATACCACATTAAACTTTGCAGTAGATTCCAAGTCTAAAAGAATAGTGACACAACTTCAACCACATTCTTAAATCCAACAGTCAATGAAAAGATCCTTAACATTAGTGCTTTCAGCGCTCGTCGCTTCTTCTGCAATGATTTATGCAGGAACTCCAATCGCACAAACTGAACTTCCCAAGGCTGCCCAAACCTTCCTCTCCAAACATTTCGCAGGTGACAATATAAGAAAAGTTGAAAAAGACCGTGAGCGCCGTGGTCTTGAGTATGAGGTTGATCTCAATAGCGGGGCTGAAGTCGATTTCAAGTCAGACGGCGACTGGAAAGAAGTAAAGGCCGCAAAAGGCAAAGCTGTTCCAGCTGCAATCGTGCCATCAGCCATAGCAAAATATGTAAGCACGAATTTCCCAGGCCAGTCGATCGTTGAAATTTCGCGCAAACGCGGAGGCTACAAAGTGGAACTTTCAAACGGGTCCGAACTTAAACTAACCAAAGATGCAAAGCCCATGCCGGCATGCGATAATTGCCGTCAACATAACGGTGGCAGACGTAAATAACCGACGAAAATCTACTGTTTCATAAAAGCAACCGGAGTTGCCCGAATCCACTCAATAGAGATGACGGCAACTCCGGTTGTGTTTATCTTGCAATCTCTGTCAATCCGATGTCAGCATAGCGGATTTTTTGCCCTTGCTATCATTCATGAACTGCACCAGCAGGAAACCGATGAAAAAGATCAACAGCGTGCTCACGACAATACTGAGATTGATATGCACGAACTGCGACATTCCCCACCATTCCGTGAGTTTTGTCTGAAGAGCTATCAAAATAAGAGAAGCAACTCCAACTATGACGCCGGGAACCACATGACGTCGACCTGCCTTGGGACAAAGATAGGCCAGCAGGAACATACCGAGAACACCTCCGGAACACACACTACTCAAAGCCCACCATGCATCCAGTGCATTATCGACAAGGAGGAAGCAGAGCGCAACCCCGATACCGAGGACTCCAATGCCGACACTTGCAAGACGCAACACCAGCACCTTGCGCTCATCGCTTGCATCGGGGCAGAAGTGGGAATAGAAATCCGTAAGAATAATTGTTCCCGACGAGGTTACACTTGTGGCCACCGTACTCATACCGGCGCAAAATATCGAAGCTATGAGAAGTCCCACCAGGCCTACAGGCATCTCGTTGATGATAAAGTAGGGGAACACATAGTCACTCTTTATACCATCAGGTAACGAATCGGGATGGATATAATAGAATGCAAACAGACATGAGCCGATTAAAAATAGGATAAGATTGACCGGAAGCGTAAGCAACGAACCCCAGAATGCACTTCTGCGGGCCTCACCAAGTGTCGGGGCCGCACAATAGCGCTGCGTATAGCTCTGGTCAATGGCAAAGTTGTTGAGATTGGTAAACATTCCATAGATCAAACACACCCAAAATGTGCTTTCTACGAGCGAATCGCCGAAACTTCCGAGTGAAAATTTATTGTGCTCCATGCAGATTCTCAAAGCCTGCTCAGGACCTTCCGGCATACCGTTGAGGAGCATTACCAGACAGATTATTGCTCCGACTATGAGAATAGCGCCTTGCAATGCCTCAGTCCAGATAACTGATTTTAGTCCACCCTTCTGACTATAAAGTATGATACCAAGACCGGTCACAGTGACCACAAGAGGAATACTCCATCCCATCAACACATTCATCGGAACCGCGAGTAGAAACAAGATTGCACCCGAACGGCATATCTGCGTGAAGAGATAGAAAACCGAAGCATATAGTCTAGCCCAACGGCCAAAGCGTTTCTCAAAGAAACTATAGGCACTGATGCTGCCAAGCGATCTGTAGAACGGCACGAAATAATACATCGCCAGCAAGCCTGCGGGAAGGATGGAGAGAGTGAACACAAAGGCATTCCAGTTGCCCATAAAAGCCGATGAGCAATAACCGAGAAATGAAATCGAGCTGCAGAAAGAAGCGAAAATCGAGAGTCCGACAACCCATCCGGGCACTTTGCCGCCTCCGCGGGTAAACTCTTCGCTACTCTGCTTTTTACGGCCAAACAGATAGCCAAACACAATAGTGCCAACTGTAAAAATCAAAAATACGACAAGGTCGAGAATATTCATGGCATGGATGAAGGTAGTGATTGCATTGGTAAAAAAGAGAGAGAAGAATGAGCGAATGGATTATCCGTATGGTAATGATATCTATTAGAAAATCAGTTTGCCGTTTTCAATCGGAAGACGGTCGAGGGCTTCCTGTACCTTGCGGCGCTCCGGTTCGTTGAACTTATGGAAGGGAGCGGCAACAAAGTCATCCTTGATAACCCCGAGGAGCGAGCAGGCACACTTGAGGCCCTTGAGATAGCTTGAGCCATGCTTGCCGACACTGTAAATAGAGGTGCTGATCTGCATGATGAGCTGCTGGAGACGCCACACTTCCTGCACATTACCTGCTTTAGCGGCATTATACATAGCGACGTAAAGCTCGGGGAACATATTTGCTCCGCCATTGATACCACCGTTCGCACCGAGAAGCACACACTCGCCTGTCACTTCTTCCGGTCCCATGAGAAGCGCGAAGTCGGGACGGTCCTTCATTGTGTACATCACAGACTGGAAGTAAGGAATATTGGCCGAACTGTCTTTGAAGCCGACCACCTTCTCGTTTTCGGCGATGCGATGGATTGTCGCAGGCGAGAAGTTGACCTTCACATTGCTGGGCATATTGTAGAGGAAGAGTGGGAGCGGAAGTTGAGGGAGCATATCCTCATAAAATTCTGCAAGTTCAGGCTGCCCGGTTGCAAAATAATATGGAGCGGCACTAACGACAGCCGAAGCTCCGCAATCAGCAGCTTTCTTGGCAAGATTGACGCTCTCAACGATAGAGGTATCTGTCACGCAGACAAGCACAGGCAGACGGCCTGCATTGATGCGGCAAGTCTCTTCAATCATCTCTTTGCGGAGACGATAGCTGAGACTCTGCTCTTCACCGGTAGTTCCAAGGATAAACAAGCCGTGGACACCACCGGCGATAAGATGCTCTATAAGATTCTCAAGACTTGCGACATCAAGAGTGTCGTTTCCGAGAAGAGGAGTCACAAGAGGAGGGATGATTCCGCTGAGCGGAGATTTGAAGTTACAATTCATAGTTTTAACCGGTATTATTGGTAGGGTTTATCTTATATGCGTGCAAAAATAACAAATTATATCGGGGAATACAAGAAGGCGGCCGACAATAATTGTCTTATCACAAAGCATATCGCTGTATGACAACATTATATAACATCTCTTTCATCTACCCACCGGCAAGTTCTAAAAAAGAGAAGCTACCGGTGGGTGGAAGATGACATCAATGTCCGTTAAAGAAGATATAGAGACCGATCATCACTACAGCGAGTGCTATCCATGCGAGCTGTACACTGAGCGACATTTTATTTTTGATGACAGCCATCGGAGCTCGTTCAGTGACAGTCTTATCTGTCAAACTTATAGCGACCATCGAGATGATAAGCACTACAAAAATAAGAAATGACAGCATCATGAAGTGAACATGTTCTGTAGCCGATGGTATGACCCACAGATAGAGGATGCCGCAACCAATACTGAAAATCGTTCCGAAAGTCAGAATCACGTTAGCAGCCAGAGTGGTACACCTCTTCCAGAAAACACCCATCACAAATACGGCAGCCATCGGCGGAGCGATGAAGCTGAGAACTGACTGGAATACATTGAAAAGATCCATCCCTTTGATATTGTCAACCGCTATGGTGATGACAATCGAAACAAGGGCACCGACAACCGTCACAATATGTCCGGTCCTGACAATCTCCTGTGGAGTAGCATTGGTATTTATATTCTTTACATAGATATCCATGGTGAATACTGTCGACAGAGCATTGAGTGCTGAGCCGATCGTACTAATCAACGCTGCCGTGAGAACGGCAATGACAAGCCCGACCATTCCGACGGGGAAAAGGCGTGAGACAAGAGTCATATAAGCATTATCCGGTTCGATGACAACATCGCCGAAGAAACCCGTTTTCCAAAGTGCGAAACACACCACTCCAGGGATTATATAGATTGCCACGTCGAGGATTTTCAGCCAACCCGTGAAATTGGCACCTTTCTGCCCTTCGTTAAGGTCACGGGCAGCAAGCACAGGCTGCACCATTGACTGGTCGGTACACCAGAACCAAAGGCCGGAAATAGGATAGCCGAGGAGGATCGGAAGCCATGGGAATTCCTTGTGGTCATTCGGTTGGAAAAGATTCCAGTAGTGCGACGGCACAACGCTTGAATCTGCCAAAGTGTTGATGCCGCCGACAACCGACTCTCCACCGAGATGCCAGATACCGACCACTGTCAGTGTTGCCGATACCAAAATCAATAAAACCATCTGATAGACATTGGTATAGGCGATAGCCCGCAGACCTCCCAGAATTGTGAAGAAGGCTGAGATGGCAAGCAGTATGAATGCAGAAAGCCACATAGGGATGCCAAACACCTGACGGATGATGATGCCACCGGCAAAGAGCGTGAGCGCAAGCCACGAGATCAGAACTGTCACGATCGTGTACCATGCGAGCATGTTGCGGGTGGATTCGCCGAAACGTTTACCCATAAACTCCGGCAAGGTCGTGATCTTCTCTCCGAGATAACGGGGAGCAAAAATGAAAGCAAGAAGCGCAATGAACACAAAAGCATACCAAGCATAGTTGCCAGACACAATGCCGGCCGCGAAGCCGGCACTTGCCGAAGCTATGAGCATCGAAGGCCCCACATTGGTTCCCCACATGGAGAAACCGATGTGATGCCACTTCAGCGAGTTGCTCGCAAGAAATTTATGCTGTCCCTTCTTACTTTTGGAACTGGCCCAGAGACCGATTCCGATTAGAACTACAAAATAGGCGATCAGGACTACCCAGTCCATTGGTCGCATTGAAAGGTCGTTCATGTCAATAGTCAATATATTTCATTAGATTCAGGTAATTGTTGTTGGGAAAGCTATCAGATAGCTTTGGCTCCGACGAGTCTGCGGGCCAGAGCTACGGCTGTATTGGCATTGTCGCTGTAGCCGTCAGCCCCTATCTCATCGGCGAAGTGCTGGGTGACAGGAGCACCTCCAACCATGACTTTGACTTTGTCACGCAGACCGGCCTGCTCAAGAGCTTCTATCACATCCTTCATATAGGTCATAGTAGTTGTCAGCAGTGCACTCATACACAAGATGTCGGCCCCGGTCTTGCGGATCTCTTCGACGAAAGTTTCAGAAGGAACGTCGATACCTATATTTATCACCTCAAAACCACAACCTTCAAGCATTGAAGCCACAAGATTTTTGCCAATATCGTGGAGGTCTCCCTTGACGGTACCGATAACAACCTTTCCGACTGTAGTAGACTTTGAGCCTGCCATCATAGGCTTCAACAATTCCAATGCCGATTTCATGGCACGTCCGGCCATCAGGAGCTGAGGGACGAAGGCTTTTCCATCCTGGAAACGTTGCCCAACCTCACCCATTGCACGGATCATCTGCCCGTTTATGATATCCTGAGGACTCAGACCGGCATCGACCGCACGACGGGTAGCCTCAGCCGCATCATCTGATTTTCCGCCAAGAATTGCTTCAAAAATAGCATTGCCTATCTCTTCGGTATTCTCTGTCGCATCAACAGGCTTCTTTATCACAGGAGGGCAGCAGTCACACTCGGCCCCATGTATATGTGGCGCAGAGTGGGAAGCCACTTTCTCCTCACTCTTTGCGACATGCGCTGAGTCTCCCAGGCTATGAGGAGAAACCCAAAGACCCTTGACCGGCTCACATATCTGAGAGAGTTTCGCAATATGGGCATCCGTGGTACCACAGCAACCTCCGACAATATTAAGGGCATGACTCTCCACAAGAGGCCAAAGATCTGCCTGAAATTGTTCGGCCGACAGTGTATAGCGTCCCTTCTCGTCCGGGAAACCGGCATTGGGATAAACACTGATTCTATAAGGAACTTTACCGCCAAGTGCCACAATAAATGGAGTCATCTCCTTTATATTTGAGAAGCAGTTGATTCCGATCGAGATAACTGGAGCTCCATCAATGTCAATGACAAACTCCTCTATTGACTGACCGAGCATATTTCGGCCATCTGAAGTAGAGACGGAGAAACTCAACATCAAGGGTATCACTTTACCAGCCTCGCGCATCGCATCACAGGTAGCTTTGATGGCCGCCTCGGCGTTTTTCATGTCAAAGATGGTCTCAATAAGGATAGCATCCACTCCTCCCTCTATAAGCGCAGAAGCCTGTTCACGGTAGGCATCACACAGCATATCATAATTGAATGTCTCCCAGCCGGACTGCACACTGCCGGAGGTGATTGAGCATGTCTTGCTGGTCGGACCCATAGAGCCAAGGACAAAACGCGGTTTGTCAGGAGTTTTAGCCGTATATTCGTCGGCAAGCTCGCGGGCTATGCGACAAGCGGCGAGATTGATATCGCGGCAACTTTCTTCAAGGTGGAAGTCGGCCATTGATATACGCTGTGCGTTGAAAGTGTCGGTGCTGATGAGATCAGCTCCGGCATCAAGATACTTTCGGTGAATCTCCCGGACAACATCTGGACGTGTAATGGCAAGAAGATCATTGTTGCCCTTGAGGGAACAGCCATGCTCTGCAAAACTCTCGCCCCGAAAATCTTGTTCAGACAGTCCATAGGACTGAATCATAGTGCCCATAGCTCCGTCAAGCACCAGTATGCGCTTATTCAGAGCATTAACCAACGGAGAGTTATCGTCAATTACCAACGGAAATGTATCAGCGCCGTCGGACTCCTCTGACTCTACCTTTTCGATAATACGGCTGACTTCGGCGTCGGCATCAAAAACATCATCAGACGAAGAAATTCTTATCACATCAGACGTTTCCCTGCTGACGGCAGGGCGGCCACGGTATTCCTCAACGATCTTCATAGCCTGCTCAACCTCATCTTCATTGTGGAAGTCCATCTCAAGATGCACACCGTCACCACCGATATTGTCAAGCAACGGCTTGAGTTCATCGAGAGTTACCCAGCATGCCATTATGCTCTTCCCACCTTCAAGGATACGGCGATAGAGATCATACCACTTCGGCGATCCGCCCTGAGGCTCACCGACACCAGGAGTCCACTGGATAGCATTGAGTTCCTCGATTTCAAGCAGTGCAGGCAGATGGTGCATAGCGCCCACTCCGTCAAGATGATACAGAGTGTAAGGAATCTTTTGACACTGCTCACGCAGATAAGGCTGCACAAAGCGACGGTAATCATCCTCGGAAATCATTGTGGAGATGTCGCTCTGTATCTTTGTCATCTTGCCCGGTGCCCAAGAAGAGAAATAGCAGAAAGCCATTTCGTCACCTTCACGGATTATGTCGTACAGCTCGTCAAACACTTTGAAATACACATCGTTGATAAACTGCAACTGTTCTTCCACGACTTCCGGTTGCATCACCGTATCAAGCAACACCTTGTCAGTACCCTTCAGTGCTGCAAGCACATCAAGTCCCTCCATGAGGTCAGGCATACCCACATAATAGTGACCTTGGGCTTTCTTCTTGCAAGCCTTCAACAGTTCTTTATGAAGCAGCCAGTTGGGATGATTCTCATCAAAACTGAGATCATCCGTATAATTGGGGTCAGGGTGAATCCAGATGGTGTCTTCCCCACCCTCAAACACTCCTCCGAGGATTGCAGCGAGCGAACCCGGGCCAAGTTGTGTATTGGCAACCGGAAGCATGTCGGCTTTCAGCGAACTGTGAGCCACATACCAATCTAGATAAGCCGCGCGCCATTCAGGATCAAACCATTTTTGGTCAAGATTCTTGGGGACAGCTGGGGCAGGAATATCGGCATGAGGTATCACTCCATTTTGAAAATGCTCCCACATGTTCAACACTATGCCTTTGTGATTCCACCAGTCAATGTAGTGCTGTTTGGTTTCTTCTAAATTACTTTTCCAAGTATTCATCTTTTGCGGCGAGATTAGTCATTAAACAATTTTTCAGCCCACACTCCATTGAAATTCTCATCGGCAGTAAGCTCGACGGTCTTTGAGAAATCCATCTCATCAGTACAGTCAACCGCTTCAGGATAGAAGGGAATGACAGCACCATATTTCACATAGACCGGCATATCTTCCAATTTTACCTCGACATCTTTGAGCCAACGTCCACCATCGACAATTTCTCCTGTGAAGAAATTCACCCATTTGCCCTCGGGTAGATAGATATCACGGCGGTTATCGGAGTTCATCACCGGTGCGACGAGGAAACTGTCGCCGAAATAATATTCATCGTCAATGTGACGGCAAGTGCGGTCATCGGAATTCTGGAATATCATCGCCTGCACAAGCGTCGAACCGCTGACTGTAGCCTTCTCACTCTCCTGAAGGATGTAAGGGATGAGTGCGTAGCGGAGTTTCCACCATTTTTTCACGAGTGGTGCAATCGCCGGATAGTGCCAGGGCTCGCGCTTGTTGGTGCCATGATAGCGGATATGGGACGAGAATACGCCAAACTGAGTCCAACGCATGTAGACATCGTCGCTGACCACCGAGTTCATGAAGTTGGGCAGTGTATGGAATCCGGGGACATCATGGCTCCAGAAAGCGAAACCTGAGAGGCCGAAATGCAGACCACCTTTGAGCGACCCGGCAAGTCCGTCCCATGAACTGCACGAGTCACCGCCCCAATGCAAAGGATAACGCTGGCAACCGGCCCAGGCAGCGCGTGCCCAGACGATCCCGTCACCTGTGACATCACGCGTGATCTCATAGGCGGCTTTCTGATAGAGCAAAGCATAGAGATTGTTGAGGAGCTCCGGTTTCATCCCCTTGTAGATTGCATCCATGTGGATATTCTCTCCGAAATCAGTCTTGATGCACACCACACCCATATCAAGAAGATTTTTCAGCAAGCCTTTATACCAGTCTGTGGCAGCAGGATAGGTAAAGTCGATTGTTCCGGCATAGTCAAGAGCTGAGAAATTGGATCCTTCCGAAGCCTGCTGTCGAGTAAGTGGAGCAATATAGTCATTGGCTCTCGCCTCATCTATCTGCTCGGCATCCTCAGCAACATAAGGGAGCTGCCACAGCGAAACTCTAAACCCTTTTTCTTTCAAGCCGCGAATGAAGCCCTCCGGATCGGGAAAACGTTCCTCATTAAACTTCCACTCGCATAGCCAGTCGGTCTTGAACCAACCGGTGTCGAGATGGATCACGTCGCAAGGATAGTGCTCCTCGCGCAGACGGTCGCAGATACCATCGACCTCTTCAGCGCTGAAATATGTCATGCGGCTCATCCACACACCAAAGCTCCACAGCGGTGGCATCGAAGGATAGCCCGTGAGATCACGGTAGCCACGGATGATCTCCTCTACCGAGTCTCCACCTATTATAAAAGCATCGACAAGCGCCTGATCGCTCATGAACTGCACCGAACGTGTCGAATGGCCGGCAAGCGAGAGCTTGCAGTGGGAAGTGGTGTGATAGAATGTACCATACATCCGGCTCGATACGTAGAATGGTATATTCTTATATGTGCGACGGTTGTTGACACCCTGACCGTCCTGATTTTTCAGGAAGAAGGTCTGACCGCTGAGGTCCATTTTGGCGAAACGCTCGCCTGTGCCGCCGAAACATTCGTCGTGTTCACATTCAAACGAAAGCGTGGCACGCCCTCTTTCACTTTCAAGTTCACAGTACGCGAGAGGAAGGGCATCGTAGCGTGGAGGTGAGAAATGATCGTATGCTGCGAGCCGGATTTCTCGCTTGCCGTCTGGGTAGAAACGCATATCAAGAGCCTCCTGCGGGTCAGGAAGCAGAGTACTCCAGCGATCAAGCTGTGGTTCGCGCACATTGATGACAGCACGTCGCACCCCATCGGACTCAGTGGAGATGACCCACTGCCCGTCTGTAAACCCAACCGTAAGCGGCATCTTTTTCACCCGTTCGTTGAGCATAAGCATATCTGAATCGTCGGCCATGTCAAGTTCGCCGAATCCCATGAACACACGGAGAATCTTGGGGCCATACTGACGCAATATAAGGGTATGATTCTGACGCGGAGCCTTCTCATCGGCTACCATGTCATTGGCAAGGATCTGTTTTTGGAATGGAACAGTCACAAGGATGTCACCGTCTTTCTCCTCTACTGCCACCGGTCGGCAGCTTTTCCATAGAGACTCATTCCTCTTGAGGTCAACATCAAAATCGAGAAAATCGAATAAGTGATAGTTGGTCGGTTTCATTTAATATTGATATTTTAGGCAAGGGCACCTGACACCTGCCTTGATGATTATATTGTTATTTCTTTCGTTTGCTTAGATTGAGAGATGGAGCGATATGCGGGCCGTTGTCTCCGACAATCAATGCCGGACCGGGACGATTGTAGCCGAACTCAGGATCCGGACAGTGGTTACCGCTGACAGTATATCCGTCGGTTGCTTCATCGAAATAGATATAAAACGCACGATAGTTGGTTGCATATGGTGCATCAATCAGATTCTCAATTCTATTACCTGAGATTATAGAACCCGGCTGGTTGGAAAGAGTATAGATACCGCCGGCATCATAGAGTTGGGCTGCGAAATGGTGGACGTGGTTACCGATGATGCGATTGTTTGCCATACCACTTTCAAGTGCGGTCCATCCCCACCCCACACAGATGCCTGAATAGTTGACATTGGAAACTTCATTGTCAGCGATAGTGATATCACGGACATAACCGGCACCGATACCCACACAACCCCAATCCTCGTTGGTGGCATCGCGGACAATATTCGAAGATACAAGTATATCGCGGCAAATCTCGTCCTCAACAGCCGGTATATATGGTACATGTGTCTCAAATCCTCCGTCGGGGAAAGCACCCATCTGGAGAGCTGTACCTCCTATGTCCTCAAATATACAATCCTTGACCGACGAATTGCTGACGGCTGTGATGAAGTCAAGTCCCGTAGCTCCGAGATGACGGAAGTCACAACCTGTGAAGTCAATTCCGGAGGCATGGTTGACCGTAACGGCTGACTCCGGACGACCGATCCAAGCCTGATTTTCCAACTCGGCCTTCTCGGGAAGGCCAGGAATGTGGAGCTTATAAGCATCAAGCAGATGGAAACCACCCTGAAGGGTAACATGTCCCTCACGCGACGGGCAGAGCCATGATGAATGTTCAAAGGCTATGTTCTCGAAACGGATATCGTGGACAGGTCTCTCGCGGGTACCGTCGACAACTACCAGCGTTTCAAGAAGCGGTATGACAGACTCACTCATATTCATATCTGTCCCGGCTTCAGGATAGTAATAAATCTTGCCGGAAGGATAGTCCTGAAACCATTCGCCTGGAGTGTCAAGCAATTCAAGAGCATTGGCAAAGAAATAAGATGAATTACCACGCTCTCCATCGATCACAGGCTGTGGCCATGGATGCTCAAACTCCAGACGGCTTTCCGGATCGTGGAAAGTCACAGCGACATTGCCATTTCCAACAGGGGTAATATCTTTCACTCTCAATATGGCTATGGCCCACCGTTGATGCACATACATCTCGAGTTGGCGGGCGCGCGAAAGATCGGTTTCCGGAGCAGGTACAGTTATCGTGCGGTCAGCTGTGTTGAAATCGACCATCCTGTCCATCACCCCCGATGCAAATTGTGACGTCCTTTGAGCTTTGCGTCCATTGACATAAAGCTGACGGGTCTCGACGATACGGTTGCCATTCAGAGGCGCGTCGGCGACCCATATTCTGTCTCGTAGTTCCGGAGCAATGCGTGGATCATCACAGCCCTGAGTCCACCCGGTGACTTCAATGCCTCCGCTTATGACCGGAGTTGTACCCTCCGCAGCACATACAATAGTCGCTGACGTCGGAGTGCCGCTATCCTCGGGACGAACAAAAAGTGGAGTGGCCAGACGATAAGTCCCACCATCAAGCACAATCCTGATATCATCGCGCGCCTCCGGGCGTCCGAGACGTCGCCACTCACGGGCAAGCTTCAAAGCCTCGCCAACAGAACGTAGCGGAGAACCCTTACTTCCGTCAGCCTTATCACATCCGTGATCGGCCGACACATATATATTATCAGAGTATGCTTCCACACCCGAGGCAAGCACGAATGCGACGAGCAAAAATATAATTCTCATGGTATCTATTTGTATCTCCTGAATTTTAGAGTGTTGTTTTAACAACATAATGTATGACAAAAGTACAAATTCTCAATGAATTTGAAAAATTTTTATAGAGAATTAAGCTGAAAAGGAGTATATTTGCACTCAAATTACCGAAACTTCTAATTTTAGCATATTGTAAGAACCATGAAAATAAACATGACCGGTTGGATGCGTGGCATAATAGACGGTAAGACCGTGGCCGCTGTACCCGTGATGACCCATCCCGGAATTGAGCTGATAGGCGAGACGGTTTTGAAAGCTGTGACCGATGGTGAGACCCACCACCGAGCCATCAAAGCCCTTGCCGACACTTATCCAACAGCTGCAGCGACAGTCATCATGGATCTCACGGTTGAGGCCGAGGCTTTCGGTGCTGAAATCTCATTTCCTGAAAATGAAGTTCCCGCCGTCATAGGCCACATGTTGAATACACCGGAAGACATTGATGCACTCCGCGTACCGTCGCTCAAAGCCGGCCGGGTCCCCCAATATCTTAAAGCTAATCTCCTTGCCGCACGTTCTATCTCAGACCGCCCTGTGTTTGGTGGCTGTATCGGCCCATTCTCTCTCGCAGGACGCCTATATGACATGTCGGAAATCATGATTCTGATATATCAGAATCCATCTGCGGCCCACCGGCTGCTCGAAAAATGCAACCGGTTCATCCTGCGATATTGCAAGGCTCTCAAGGAGACCGGTGTCAATGGAGTCATCATGGCTGAGCCGGCTGCCGGACTGATGTCGGACGACGATTGCAAGAAATTTTCTTCCGACTATGTCCGAAAGATTGTCGATGAGGTTCAGGACGACTACTTCTCAATCATTCTCCATAACTGCGGTAACACCGGCCACTGCACCAAGGCAATGGTCTCCACCGGATCAGCAGCATACCACTTCGGCAACAAGTGTGACATGGAAGAAGTGAGCCGCGACGTACCCTCCGACGCTCTTACAATGGGCAACCTCGACCCGGTATCAGTTTTTAAAGATGCGACGCCTGAGGAGATGCGAGAGGCCACACTATCCCTCCTAAAGAAAATGAAAGCATACCCCAACTTTGTGCTGTCGAGCGGCTGCGACACTCCACCGCATACCCCAATGGCCAATATTGATACATTTTTCGCAGCACTCGAAGAGTTCAATCGCTGACTCCGCGCCTTCTCACCACACGAATTGACCGATGATCCAGCAGACCCTCACATTAGCCGAACTTGAAATTGACCGTAGCTCCATCTACGAACAGATGGGCTATGGGAAAGCTGCTCCCGACATGGAAACAGTGGCAGAGACAGATGAATTACTGACGGAAATCGGAAACTTCCTGCAAGCACGTTTCTGCTTCTTTCTCACTGACGGGGAACTTGACACAACCGCAAAGACTCTCTCGGCAATGGGCTATGGATTTAACATCGGCACAATCATCAGCCGACAGCTGAGAGGCTCGCAACGCTATGCGTTTTTCGTAGCCACCGCCGGAATAGAATTCGAGGAATTCCAACACTCACTTCAGTCAGCAGGCGATATGGTCAAGATCTTCATCGCCGATGCCATCGGAAGTGTAATCGCCGAAAGAGCCGCCGATCGTATGGAAGAGGTATTGTCATCACTGCTGACTCCGGCAGCATGGCATCACACCAACCGCTTCAGCCCCGGCTACTGCGGATGGCACGTCAGCGAGCAGCAACAACTGTTCCAACTCTTCGGCGGTGGCAATCCTTGTGGAGTGACTCTCACCCCGTCAAGCCTGATGACCCCTATCAAATCGGTCAGCGGAGTGCTCGGGCTTGGTCCCGACGTCAGAAAACTGGAATATTCCTGTGGCCTCTGCGACTTCAAGCAGTGCTACAAACGCAAAAGTCGTCCACGCACTGCAAGCCGATAGAAATAGAGGTTTAGATAATTTAACCATGTAACTGAACTAAGTATATCATTTTTTCCGTAGATTTGCATCATAACATATATTATTACTCAATACAAAAAGTATCATGAATTCATATCCTAAAATCGGTATCCGTCCAACTATCGACGGACGTCAGGGAGGTATCCGCGAGAGCCTCGAAGACAAGACCATGAACCTTGCTAAAGCAGTTGCCGAGCTTATCTCGACCAACCTCCGCTATCCCGATGGAACTCCCGTGCAGTGCGTGATAGCCGACAGCACCATCGGACGTGTGCCCGAATCGGCCGCCTGCGCCGAAAAGTTCGAGCGCGAGGGTGTCGGCGCCACCATCACCGTCACCTCCTGCTGGTGCTACGGCTCGGAGACCATGGACATGAACCCCCACTGGCCCAAGGCTGTCTGGGGCTTCAACGGCACTGAGCGCCCGGGCGCCGTATATCTTGCCGCCGTACTCGCCGCCCATGCACAGAAGGGTCTGCCCGCATTCGGCATCTACGGCCACGATGTTCAGGATCTCGATGACAACACCATCCCTGCCGATGTGGCTGAAAAGCTCCTCCGCTTCACCCGCGCCGCCCTCGCCGTGGCTCTCATGCGCGGCAAATCATATCTCTCCATCGGCTCTGTGTGCATGGGTATCGCCGGTTCAATCGTTGACCCGAACTTCTTCCAGGACTATCTTGGCATGCGCAACGAGTCAATCGACTCTACCGAACTCATCCGCCGCATGACCCTCGGCATCTACGATCAGGAAGAGTATAAGAAAGCCATGGAGTGGACTGAAAAATATTGCAAACCCCGCGAAGGCGAAGATTTCAAAAACTCACCCGAACTCCGCAAAACACGTGAACAGAAAGATGCCGACTGGGAATTTATCGTCAAGATGACCATCATCATCCGCGATCTCATGAAAGGCAATCCCAAGCTCCGCGAAATGGGATTCAAGGAAGAGGCACTCGGCCACAATGCCATCGCCGGCGGATTCCAGGGCCAGCGCCAGTGGACCGACTTCTATCCCAACGGTGACTTCACCGAAGCTCTTCTCAACACATCATTTGACTGGAACGGTATCCGCGAGGCTTTCGTTCTCGCTACCGAAAACGATGCTTGCAACGGCATCGCCATGCTCTTCGGCCACCTTCTCAGCAACCGCGCGCAATTTTTCAGCGACGTCCGCACGTACTGGAGCCCGGAAGCAGTCTATCGCGTGACAGGCAAGCAACTCACCGGTATTGCCGCCGGCGGTATGATCCACCTCATCAACTCAGGCGCAACCACCCTTGACGGCACAGGCCGTGCAACTGACGAAAACGGCGCTCCCACAATGAAACCTCATTGGGAAATGACTGAAAAAGACATGGAAGAGTGTCTCGGCGCAACCACATGGTATCCCGCTGACCGCGACTACTTCCGTGGAGGAGGCTTCTCATCCAACTTCCTCACAAAGGGGGCATGCCCGTGACCATGATGCCGCCTCAACCTCGTGAAAGGCCTCGGCCCGGTGCTTCAGATCGCTGAAGGCTGGACTGCCGACGTAGACCCCGAGATAATGAAGACCCTGGACATGCGCACCGACCCCACATGGCCCACCACCTGGTTTGTGCCCCGCCTCTGCCCCGACCGCGACGCCTTCAAAGACGTATACTCGGTGATGAACAACTGGGGAGCCAACCACGGAGCCATCTCCTACGGCCACATCGGACAGGATCTCATCACCCTGGCATCTATCCTGCGCATCCCCGTGTGCATGCACAATGTGGAGAACGACAAGATTTTCCGTCCTGCCGCATGGAACGCCTTCGGCATGGATAAGGAGGGAGCCGACTACCGCGCATGTGCCAACTACGGTCCCATCTACAAATAAATATTCATCCTATAAAAGCCATAGACCATACCCCAATGGTCTATGGCTATTTTATACTATTCTCCCACTGTTATTCACATGGAAAATAAAGAAACCGGCTACCTGATGAAAGAATACAAGGTGCCAGTCAGACGATATTGCCGCACTCTTGATCTCAAAGATGATCCGGAACTGATCAAAGAATACCGTAAGCGTCACGCCGAGGAAAATTTCTGGCCGGAGATCCTTGCCGGCATCAAGGAGGTAGGGATTCTTGATATGGATATCTATATACGTGGCACACGTCTGATGATGATACTTGAGGTGCCCGCTGATTTGGACCTCGAGGCTGCGATGGAGCGCCTTGCCACACTTCCGCGCCAGCAGGAGTGGGAGGATTTCATGTCGATCTTCCAACAGGCACAACCGGGAGCATCATCCGCCGAAAAATGGCAGCCTATGGAGAGAATATTCCATCTCTATGACTGACACCTGAACCCACAATGCTGAATTCAAAGAATCTTACCTTAACTTCCAGCCATTTACGGCATCAAATACCATCTAATGAAAGAAAACCAATCGCTTCTAAAATGGAACGGCGTAAACTACATTGTGCCGTTCATCCTCATCACAAGCTGCTTCGCTCTGTGGGGATTTGCCAACGACATCACCAATCCGATGGTCAAGGCTTTCTCCAAGATATTCCGTATGAGTGTCACCGACGGAGCTCTGGTGCAGGTGGCCTTCTACGGCGGATACTTCGCCATGGCATTCCCGGCCGCCATTTTCATCCGCCGTTTTTCATATAAAGCCGGTGTCCTGCTCGGACTCGGACTCTATGCATGCGGCGCCTTTCTCTTCTATCCGGCGATGATGACCGGCAACTACTATCCCTTCCTCATCGCCTATTTTATCCTGACCTGCGGACTCTCGTTTCTCGAGACAAGCTGTAACCCCTACATCCTCTCGATGGGCTCGGAGGAGACTGCCACACGGCGCCTGAACATGGCCCAGTCATTCAACCCCGTCGGATCGCTGATGGGCATGTGGGTGGCCATGACCTTTATCCAGGCCAAGCTCAATCCGCTCGAAACCGAAGCCCGTGCCGCACTGAGCGACGCTGAGTTTGAGGCAATCCGCGATGCAGATCTTCTGGTGCTAATCACTCCCTATCTCTTTATCGGCCTGGTGGTCTTGCTGATGTTTGCGGTCATAGCCATAACAAAAATGCCCAATAATGGCGATAAGTCCCACGACATCGCTTTCTTCAGCACCCTTCGTCGCATTTTCTCACTCAGCCGCTACCGCGAGGGTGTAATTGCCCAGTTCTTCTATGTAGGTGCTCAGATCATGTGCTGGACATTCATCATCCAATACGGCACACGCGTCTTCATGCTCGAAGGCCTTGACGAAAAGAGTGCCGAAGTCCTCTCGCAGAAATACAACATCATCGCAATGGCCATCTTCTGCTGCAGCCGCTTTATCTGCACCTACATGCTCCGCTACATCAATGCCGGCAAACTGCTTGCAGTCCTTGCAGTCGTTGCCTCCGCACTCACAATCGGGGTCATTCTCTTCCAGGACCGCATGGGTATCTACTGTCTTGTCGGCGTGTCGGCTTGCATGTCACTCATGTTCCCCACCATCTACGGTATAGCTCTCAACGGCCTCGGTGACGATGCCAAATTCGGAGCCGCCGGCCTCATCATGGCCATTCTCGGAGGATCCGTGCTTCCTCCCCTTCAGGCCAGAATCATTGACTGTGGCACCATCGCTGGCTTCCCGGCTGTCAATCTCTCTTTTGCATTGCCACTAATTTGTTTTATCGTCATAATTGTCTACGGTATGCGCCGTGCTAAAGATTGATATAAAGACATAAACAACAATAGCCACTAATAACTAAGACAGGCCACCGGAACAATCAATCCGGTGGCCTGTCCTAGTTATTATCAAGCTCAGGAAGCGATCCTGGGTCAGAATTTTACGAGAATACGGAACACCTTTCCAGGAGCTGCATCCCATTTGGCAAGTGCCTCACCGGCTTCCGCAGGAGTCACGGTCGCAGAAATAAGTTTCTCGGCATTGTCGCGGCCTCCGGCAAGAAAGTAGCGGATCACGGCAGCGAAGTCGTTGGGCATCGCATTGCGCGAACCACGAATATCAAGCTCTTTCTGAACGAAAAGTTTGGTATGGAACGATACATCATCTTTGGCATATCCTATGCAGACCACACGACCACAGAATGCTACATTTTCGACAGCCGCAACATAGGTGAATGGAGAGCCGACAGCCTCGATAACCACATCAGGACCATTGCCATCAGTAAGACGATTGAGTTCCTCAGCGAGATTGCATGTAGCGGAGTTGATCGAATATGTCGCACCAAGCTCGCGGGCGAGAGCCAGCTTTTCGTCATCAAGATCGATAGCGATCACTGTGGCTCCGCGCAGAGCGCACGCACGATGGCTCCGAGTCCGATCATGCCACAGCCGATCACCGCCACAGTGTCGATATCGGTCACCTGTCCGCGGTCAACTGCATGAAAGCCTACGCTCATAGGCTCGACAAGCGCACATTCACGCGGAGTCAACCCGTTGGCAGGAATAATCTTGGTCCAAGGCACGGCTATATAATCACGCATCGCACCGTTACGCTGCACTCCGAGAGTCTCATTGTGACGGCAGGCATTGGGACGGCCACGACGACAGGATGAGCACTTCCCACATGCGGTGTAGGGGTTGACGGTGACACTCATGCCTTTTTCAAACAGACCGGCAGGCACTTCAGCTCCGATCTCCTCGACAGTCGCACCGATTTCATGACCCGGGATAACCTGGTCAATAGCCATAGGATTTTTACCACGGTAAGTATTGAGATCCGAACCGCAAAATCCTACATAGTGAATCTTAACCAGCACTTCGTCCGGTGCGGGCACAGGAATAGCTTGTTCTTCGACCACCACACGTCCGGGGGCAACAATTTTTACTGCTTGCATTTTCGTTGTATGTTTAAAATAAGTTTGATTCTGTTGAAAACTTCAGGCGACCTCACTCCGACATATTTTTCACATAGCGAAGAGTCGGGAGATTTTTGAACCCATAGAAATCCACAGCGTTATCGCCGAGAAACAGCTCCTTCTCCCTTTCTGTCAGTTCAGTCGACTTAGTGATGAAATCGTATGACATGCGGTAGGTTATCGCCGTGATAGTGCGCGGATAGTCAGATCCCCACATCAGCTTGTCCATTCCGACCTCGTCGGCAGCCTCCTTGATAGCTCTGACAGCAGAGGGATAGGGATAGAACTCGGAGTTGAAAAGCCAGGTGATGCCACCCGACTCGACCATCACGTTCTTGGCTGAGGCGAGCTTTATCTGCTCCATCCAGCCGTCAGCTGTCACCATGCCGAAGTGGCCAATGGCAATCTTCAGACCTGGACACTCCTCAATCACCTCTTTCATCTCACAAACCTGACGGTCACCGTCAGCAAGGGTGATCGAAAGTATCACGCCACGCTTTTCCATCTCCTTAAACATGGATATCATCTCGGGAGAGTTGAGCAGCACGCGCTTCTCGCCTTCGAGAGGCAGACGGTGGCCAGGAATGGCAAGGCCCTTGAATCCACTCTCCATAAGCTCTATGGCATGCGGCAGAAAACCGGGCTCACGAAACTCACACATTCCATTGACAAAAAAGCGGTCAGGATACTTCTTGGCAACTTCTGCCAGATATGTATTCTGGATTCCATCTATAAACTCCTGGACAATAACTGCCCCGGCGACCTGCGCATAGTCCATGTTTGAGAGAAACACTTCAGCCGTGTTACGACCGTCGATCATGAACGGTGGCAACATCTGACGTTCCTCTCCCATGAAGTCACACCGTCCATTTGGGAGCGGACGTATCGGGCGTCCGTTGACAACCGTGTCCTGTCTCAGCCAAAGATGTGAATGAGCATCTACAATATAATGTTTCATAGGCGCAGCGTTTTACGAATTTTTCCAACGGACTCTCTGCTGGTCTCCTATGATCTCCTTCACCTCTTTGACAAGAGTCTCGTCCATCGGGGCCTCTGCATACTCAAGGTTACGGCGCACATTGTCGGGATTGGCCGAACTGAAAAGCGTAGTGGCTATGCGCGGATTGCTGATTGCAAACTGCACAGCCAGCTTCTCAATCGGATAGTTGCGGGAATTGCAATGTGCAGCAGCCTTCTGGCAAGCCTCGACGAGGCTCTTCGGAGCCGGATGCCATGCCGGGACACCGCGCTGCGAGAGGAGTCCCATCGACAAAGGCGATGCGCTGATGACACCTATGCCCCGCTCCTCGAAGAAGTCAAGATAATCAAGGAGCATATCATCGTTGAGTGTGAAATGACAGAAATTCATGATGGTCTCGACCATTCCGGCCGGAGTATTCTCGACAACCCACTTGATATTCTCGGGTTGGAGGTCAGTGATACCGACATGGCTGACCACACCTTTATTTTTAAGTTCTACAAGCGCGGGGAGAGTCTCCTCAGCTACCTGACGGAGATCTGCGAACTCAATATCATGAACATTGATGAGATCTATATGGTCAATGCCGAGACGGTCCATGCTCTCATAGACACTTTCTTTGGCACGTTTGGCCGAGTAGTCCCAGGTGTTGACGCCATCCTTGCCATAGCGGCCCACCTTGGTGGAGAGATAATACTTGTCGCGGGGAATCTCGCGCAATGCCTTGCCAAGCACTGTCTCAGCCTTGTAGTGACCATAGTAGGGAGAGACATCTATAAAATTCATGCCACTGTCGACGGCCACATGCACTGCCTCGATCGCTCTCGGTTCGTTTATCTCGTGAAACACTGCTCCGAGTGAGGAGGCTCCAAAACTCAATGCCGACACCTTCATGCCGGTCTTGCCTATTTCATGATATTCCATATATTTAAAGTGTTTCTATATTCTTTCCCGCAAAGTTACAAAATTCGATTCAAGCTACAAAGGCCAAACGACAATATTTCACCCATCCAAATTACAATAAGTCTACTAAATTCGCTCCACTATTTGGCAGTTTGTATAATTCTCCGTATATTTACATCATAAAAACAGAATATCATCTTAATTTATCGGACTAAAATGCTCAAAGAACTGAAAGAAAAAGTGTTCCGAGCCAATATCGAACTCGTGAAACACGGTCTTGTAATCTATACCTGGGGCAACGTGTCAGGTATTGACCATGAATCAAAACTCGTAGTCATCAAGCCCAGCGGTCTTGACTATGACGCAATGCAATCCGACGATATGGTAGTCGTAGACCTTGACGGCAATGTGGTCGAAGGAGATCTCCGCCCCTCATCAGACACTCCTACCCACCTCGCACTCTACCGCGCCTTCCCGGAAATCGGCGGCATCGTTCACACACACTCAACCTATGCGACAGCATGGGCCCAGGCCGGCATCGACATCCCTAACATCGGCACAACTCACGCCGATTACTTCCATGATGCAATCCCCTGCACCCTCGACATGACCGAGGCAGAGGTCAAGGGTGACTATGAGCTTGAGACCGGCAATGTGATCGTCAAGCGCTTCGAAGGCCTCAGCTACATCGACACTCCGGGAGTCCTCGTCAAGAACCACGGTCCCTTTGCCTGGGGCAAGAATCCCGCTGACGCAGTCCACAATGCCGTTGTCATGGAGCAAGTAGCCAAGATGGCATATATTGCCTACGGAGTCAATCCCCATCTGACTATGAATCAACTGCTCATCGAGAAGCATTACAGCCGCAAGCACGGCCCCGGCGCATACTACGGACAGAAGTAAGTTCCAGCCCCATTCAACGAAATACACTAAGAGATGCTCCGGCCGACACAATATCCGGAGTATCTCTTTCTATATCTACACTCCGGCGCCACAACAACCGGGAGTGAAATAGTTTAAATTATTGTGAAATATTGATTTTAGATGTCTGTCACACTTAGAACTGACGAGATTTTTGCTTAATTTTGTAAAGCGTAAAATTTTATCAGTTAAATCACTCTTCAGTATCAATATGAAAACATCAGGATTTGCAAGATTGACGGGAACGGCAATGTTGCTGCTCGCACCTCTTTTTTCCGCTAATGCAGCAGACGTCATAGACCTCACCACCCGTAGCGGTCGAAAAGTGGTCGTGACCCCTGTCACCGACAACATCATCAAGGTCTCCAATCTTCTACCAGGCGAGATAATGCTGCCGTCTGCCGCCACTGTAATTTCAGAACCGACAGCCGCCACACACGTCTCAACGGCTCCCGGAGTTGCGATCCTGTCGACCAACAGTGGGGTCGTGGTACGCGTCGACAGCGTCAGCGGTGCAGTCGACATCACTGCCGGAAACAACCGTGCGGTCAGCGACAACGGCGTCCGCGACGCCGACGGCAGCCGGCGATCGCTCTCACTTTCAACCATGGGCGGTGGATCTTTTTACGGAGCCGGTGAGCGCGGTCACAATTTCAATCTTGCAGGCGACACCCTCGTGATGTACAACCGTCAGAACTATGGTTACACTGCCGGCGACCCGCGCATCAAGCAGATGAACATCACGATGCCTCTTTTCCTGTCGTCCAACGGATATGCAGTGGTCTTTGACGACTATGCAGCCTCCCAAATGGTCATGGGCAATCCTATTGTATACACCTCTGAGTCACGCACTCCAATATCATACTACTTCATCAACGGAGCCGGCTCACTCGCCGACGTTACCAAAGAACTCTCTTCCTTGACCGGCCGACAGGATCTGCCACCATTCTGGTCGCTTGGCTATATAACTTCAAAATACGGCTATCATACTCAGGACGAAACCACCGGAGTCATCGACACACTTAAACGGGCCGGATATCCTGTCGACGGCATAGTGCTCGATCTATATTGGTATGGCAAGGAACAGGACATGGGGCGCCTCGCATGGGAGCCCAGACAATGGCCTGACCACAAAAAGATGCTCGCCGATTTGAAAAGACAAGGCGTCAACACAGTCATCATCTCCCAGCCATATATCCTCCGCAACGGTGAAGGGCTTGCCAATTACAATGAGCTTGCATCCAAAGGTCTCCTTCTGAAAGATTCGACCGGCCGACCGCAGGAAGTCAAGATCTGGGTCGGCGAAGGAGGCATGTTTGACATGGCCAATCCCGGTACACGTCAATGGCTCTCTGACCGCTACAAGCAGCTGACTCTTGAAGGCGTAGGCGGTTGGTGGGGCGACCTCGGCGAGCCGGAAGTACATCCCGAGACCGGCGTGCATGCCAATGGACTCACCACACGTGAATACCATAACCAATATGGTAACGACTGGAGTGCCGTCATCTACGATATGTTTAAGAAAGAATTTCCCGATACCCGCCTCATGACCATGATGCGTGGCGGTACCACCGGCCTCCAGCGCTACAGCGTCTTCCCCTGGAGCACCGACGTCTCCCGCTCGTGGAGAGGCCTTCAGCCCCAGGTGACCATCATGCTCAACTCAGGTCTCAGCGGCCTCGGCTACATGAGCCATGACGTGGGCGGTTTCGCCATCGACGAGGCCATGCCTTACGACCCCGAACTCTATGTGCGTTGGTTGCAGCTCGGTCTCTTCTCCCCTATCCTCCGTACCCATGCCCAGGATACAGCCGAGCCTTATAAATATCCCGAGCAGCAAGACATTATCCTGCCGCTCATCCGTGCGCGTTACTCATGGCTCCCCTACAACTACACTCTTGCTTATGAGAACGCATCGGCCGGGCAGCCTCTCGTGCGTCCGCTCAACTTCTACTCGGAAGGTAGCACAAAGTATGACGATATAACTGATGAATACCTCTGGGGACGCGACATTCTTGTGGCTCCGGTCACTACTCCGAGCACAACGGAGCGCCGGGTCATCTTCCCTGACGGCCTTTGGGTTGACTATTCACACCCATCGAAATACTATCATGGTGGCGATACTATCAACTACCCCGCACCACTCGGAGTGCTTCCGCTCTTCGTACGCGCAGGAGCCTTCATCCCGCAGGCTGACTACAATATGAACTCAACACTCGACTATCGCGCCGACAACTATACCGTCAACTACTACCCTTATCTTGGAGAATCGGAATATGTCATGTATGAAGACGATCGTAAATCGACTACATCACTTTCCGAAGGTCAATATTCGCTCATCACCTTCCGTGGCGACGCTTCGGTCGAAGGCATCAACATCGAAGTCTCGGCCCAAGGCACCTATCCCGGAGCCCCAACTGTAAAAGAGATGACTTTCAAGATCCACCTCATCGATGTTCGGCCCAATGAGATCAACGTCGACGGTAAGAAACTTGCCAAAGGGGCCTGGAGCTACGACAAAAAAACAGCGACACTTACACTGCGCGCTAAATGGGCCGTAGAATCACCGCTCCACATCGAAATCCGATAAGAAAGACCTGTCCTATCATCCTCCCTCATCATCAATCATCAATGAACCGCACTCTATTCTCTACCATTTTCCTTGCACTATCCTCACTCGCCTTACCTGCACAATCCACCCCGGAAGAGCCCGACTCTCTTGCGGTGGAATTGCAGGAGGTAGTCTTCACCCAACGCCGTACACTCGGCAAACTGCGAGGCGTAGCCTCAAATACAGAACTAATCTCGGCATCCGACCTAAAACGCGCTGCCTGCTGCAACCTCGGAGAGAGTTTCACTACCAACCCATCGGTCGACGTCAGCTACAGTGACGCCGCTACCGGTGCGCGTCAGATCAAACTCTTGGGACTCTCCGGCAGCTATGTGCAGATGCTCACTGAAAACATCCCCAATTTCCGCGGTGCAGCCGGACCTTATGGACTCGGTTATATTCCTGGACCGTGGGTCCAGTCAATTCAGGTATCGAAAGGTGCAAGCTCTGTCAAAAACGGCTATGAATCCATCACCGGTCAGATCAACGTTGAGATGAAGAAACCACAGCTCGACCCGGGAGTGGCAGTCAATGTCTATGCCGATCACTTGGGTAAAGTAGAAGGGAATTTCGACGGAAATATTCATCTCGGCGACAAGTGGAGCACCGGCTTGCTGCTCCACGGCGAGAACTCGTTTAAAGCCCACGACATGAACGACGACGGCTTTGCCGACATGCCCCGCATCCGCCAGTTCTCAGCCATGAACCGCTGGGCATATCTCGGCTCCAACTACGTCTTTCAGGCTGCGGCAAAATATCTCGACGAGCATCGCCGCGGAGGTCAGATTGACCACGGTGGCATGCACCACACAGATCCTTATCTCATCAACATCGATACTCGCCGAGTAGAGGCCTTCACTAAAAATGCCTACATTTTCGACCGCGACAACGATGGCAATGTAGCCGTGATAGCATCAATGAGCTTCCATGATCAGAAATCAGGCTATGGTCACAAACGCTATGACATCATCCAGAAAGAAGCCTATGTCTCGGCTATGTTCGAGCGCAAATGGCTCGATCTCCATTCTCTATCGACAGGCTTGAGCATGGTCTATGACAACTATCACCAGCATCTGCGTGCGTCCAACGATGCCGACGCACAGACCGGGATTTTCGACAACCACGAGATGACCTACGGAGCCTACGGACAGTACACTCTCAACCTCGATAACCGCCTGATTGCTATGGCAGGTGTCCGCGGAGACCACAGCTCGCGTTATGGATGGATGTTTACACCGCGCCTCCATGTGCGCTACAACATCATGGATCCACTATCCCTACAGCTTTCAGCCGGACGAGGTTACCACTCTCCGCAACCATTGGCCGAGTACAGCTACATGCTCGCATCGTCGCGCAAACTCATCATCGCCGATGATCTCAAGCAAGAAAGTGCGTGGAACTTCGGCGCCGGAGCGACAAGCTCACTCCGACTGTTCAACCGGCAGCTGAGCCTGTCGGCTGAATATTACTATACCCGTTTCACCAATCAGACTCTTCTCAATCTTGACATTGATCCTCACGCGGCAATCATCGGCAACCTCCATGGACGCTCATATTCCCACACCATGCAGCTTGAGGTCAGCTATAATATCCTCAACGACCTTAACTTTACAGCTGCTTACCGTCTGACAGACGTGAAGGCCAACTACGGTCACGGTATGGAAGAGAAACCTCTGACATCGCGCAACAAAGGACTTCTAACCCTCGGCTACACTCCAAACATGGGTCTCTGGCAGGTCGACGTCACTTGTGCTCTCAATGGAAGCGGACGCAATCCACGTCCCTACACCACCGCCGAAGGCACACCCTCATGGGCTGAACACTATCATCCCTACGCCCAGCTCAATCTACAGGTGACCCGCAATTTCCGCCACTGGTCAGTGTATGTTGGCGGGGAAAACCTCACCGGCTATCGCCAAAAGCATCCCATCATTGACGCCGCCAACCCATGGGGCCCCAATTTTGACGCGACCATGATCCATGCACCAATCCACGGCGCCATGATATATGCCGGTATCAGGTATAACTTCACGAAATATATCTAAAAAACAATAAATCACAACAACTCTTATCACAACCATCATTATGAAAAAAATCATTGCACTCCTTATCCTCTTCACTTCTGTAGTCGCAACACTCAGCGCTAAAGAATCAGCAGACACAACTGCAGTCTTCACCGTCCAGCCGCAGATGACCTGCCAGAACTGCGAGAATAAAATCAAATCCAATCTCCGTTTTGAAAAAGGCGTCAAAGAAATCGTCACCTCACTCAGCGATCAGACAGTAAGCGTCACCTACAATCCCAAGAAAACCAATGTCGAAAATATCTGCAAAGGCTTTTCAAAAATAGGCTACACCGCTTCTGTCGATAAAGGCACAAAGCAGTGTGACAAAAAAGCTACAAGCAACTGCTGCAAGAAAAATGCCTCAGAGTGCTGCAAGAAAGAAGCAAACTCTTGCAAAAAAGAAGCAACCGCATGCAAGAAGGAAGCTGCTACTCCCACATGCTGCTCTCAGGACAAAAAATGCACTCCTGAAAAGAAATAAGTACATTTTTTGACATCTGAAGCCACATTCATCACATTCTGATACCATCATTATAAACCTAACAAGATGAAAAAATCCATTCTTGCAGCCATCGCACTGTTAAGCGTGATGACTTGTACGGCAAAAGTAAGACCATCGGCCCTTATCGGCGACAACATGGTGCTCCAGCAAAACAGTGATGCCCGCATTTTCGGAGATGCCGATCCGGGCTCGCAGGTAAGCGTGACACCCTCGTGGAACGGTAAGACCTATACCACCTGCACTGACCGCACCGGTAAGTGGAGTCTGGCAGTGGAAACACCGGCAGGAAGCTTCACTAAACACAGCATTACCATCACCGACGGTGATCCAATCACCATCGACAATGTGCTTATCGGTGAAGTGTGGCTGGCCTCCGGACAATCCAATATGCAGATGCCACTCAAGGGTTTCCCCGGGTGCTGCACGCTCGGTGGCTACGATGAAATAGCATCGTCGAGAAGCGAGGCTGACAAAGTCCGCTTCTTTACAGTGCCCCTGACCCAAAGCTATCAGCCGGTCGACACTGTAGCTGCGGCATGGACCGTTCCCTCTCCGGAAACCGCACCCGAATATAGTGCTCTTGCATGGCATTTCGCAAAACGCATGAGCAATGTGCTTGACGTTCCTGTCGGAATTGTCAGCGCCGCCTATGGTGGTGCGAAAGTCGAGAGTTGGCTGCCGCGTGAAATATTGGAGACTTATCCTGATGTCTCACTTGATCCGAAGGATATCGAACCGATTGTCCACTATCATCGTCCAATGCTGATGTATAACGCGATGTTCAATCCTATCAAGAATTATACATATAAAGGAATAATATGGTATCAGGGGTGCTCGAATGTGGCTACATATCAGACATACGCCGACCGCCTCACCACAATGGTGAAAGACTGGCGAGACGAAATCGGCATCGGTGATATCCCCTTCTATGCTATCGAGATCGCACCCTACGAATATGGGGATCCGGGCGAGAAAGGCAAAGCTCCGCTGCTACGTGAAGCCCAGTGGAAGGCTGTGGAAATGATCCCAAATAGCGGCATGATTTCCATCAATGACCTTGTCGAGCCCCATGAACGCTTTAACATCCATCCCGGCAACAAGGCTGCCGCCGGAAAGCGTCTCTGCGACCTCGTGCTCAACAAGACTTATGGCAGACAGCAATTTCCCTGCGTCAGCCCGCGCTACAAAAACCATCGGTTCGAGAATGGTGCCGCATGGGTAGCCATTGATTCCCCATCGGACGGCATCTGCCGAAACTATGACATAAAAGGGTTTGAAGTCGCAGGTCCCGACAAGATTTTCCATCCGGCCGACTCAGTTTGGCTCCATTGGCAGACAAACGAGATGGTAGTTTCAAGCAAAGCAGTCCCAGAACCTGTGGCAGTACGCTATTGCTGGCGCGACTTTCTCCCTGGCAACCTTCATGCCGGCAACTATCTCCCCTTGATTCCGTTCAGAACCGATGATTGGGAGATCGAACAAGAGAATTAAACGTTAAACAAACTCACCAAGCACTGTCACCTCCAATGATTACCTTCGATGAATTGAAAGACCTGCTCAAAGGCAACCGCTCATACCGCCGTTTCGATGCCACGCGCTCGATCAGCCCAGAGATCTTACACAAGCTTGTCGGACTGACGCGCTATTGCTCCTCCGCACGCAATCTCCAGCCTCTGCGCTACCGTTGTGTGACTTCCGGAGAGGAACTCGATAAGGTCTTCCCCACTCTCAAATGGGCCGGCTACCTCACCGAGTGGGAAGGCCCTGCGGAAACCGAACGTCCGACTGCATACCTTGTGCAATGTATCGACACCGAGCTGACGACCAACTGCCTCTGTGACGACGGGCTGCAACTCGAAGCCATAACACTCGGGGCAGCCACTCTCGGCATACACGGTTGTATCATCAAAGCATTCAACGGACCGAAAGTCTCGGAAGTGCTTGGTATTCCCGATCGCTTCAAACCGCTCTATGTCCTTGCTCTCGGCTACCCGGCTGAAACCGTTGAAACCATTGATACCGACGGAACGACGCTAGCAGACATACGCTACTTCCGAGACAAGAATGACCACCACATTGTCCCGAAACGACCGATTGAAGAATTGATCCTGTGATCAATCCTCAGCATTGCACGCAGCTTCGATAGCCTGAAGAATACCGGTAAGTTTATCTTGATTTGTGCCGTTCTCATAATGTCGGACAATACCTTTCCTGTCAACCACTATCGTCATCGGATAACCTCTACCGTTAAGCCACTTCAGGAACTGGCGGTCGTTGACGATATGTCGCCATGTGAAGCCGCATTTTTCAAGAACCGGACGTGCCACCTCCGGCGATTCCCATGTCGATGACAAAAAGACGACATCGGGATACTTCTCACGCCATGTCGACAACTCGGGCATCTCTCTACGACATGGACCACAGCCTGTGTACCATAGATTCAGCACCATCACTTTGCCCTCAATATCCTTGCTCCCACATTCGACTCCGTCAATATCCGTCGCTGTAAAAGAAGGGAAAGCTGTACCGACATTTAGCCACTCCCGGTTTTTGTATGCTTCGTTTGAAATTGCATGAAAATTCAGACTATTCATTGTAACCGTGCGCAAATATTCCAAATCGGCAATCTGATCTTCGGGGATAGCCTCAGCTATTATCTCATCGGATAAAGTTACAGGTTCGGAATAAATGAGAAGGACAAGTTTCTTCCCATCTCCATAACTGGTAAAAGACATACAATAGTCTCCGGGGAGATTTTGGGGGCTCTTGTCAAAATAATATCCCTCCACATAGTAAGCAGGCACTCTATTCGTAATGCTGTTGCCACAGAGAGTCCCGATCAAGATGAAAACCGCGATTAAGGATAGAAACTTTTTCATGGTAATTGTAGTATTTATAGAATAATGTTGATAATTATCTCCGACATAATCATTATGCCTATATGCAAATATAGAGGTTTTGTTTAAAATAACCAAATTAATCACCTATTTTATTCCATAGTTCACGAAAAGTATTTGCATAACAAACCAACGAGGGGGATGACAAAACAGTTTTGTCATCCCCCTCGTCAATATTCTTATCAAGCCAAAGGCGATTAGCCTCCGAAGTTGTCGTAGTGGACCGATGTCGGGATCTACGCCGAGGTCATCAAGCATCTTGTTGACGGCGGCGCTCATCGGGCCGGGACCGCACATGTAGTATTCGATATCCTCGGGCTCGGGATGATTCTTGAGATATGTCTCATACATTACCTGATGAACAAATCCTGCGGTGTATTTGACTCCTGCAGCGTCTGCCGCCGGATCCGGACGGTCGAGTGCAAGATGGAACTTGAAGTTGGGGAAGTCTTTCTCAAGCTGGAGGAAGTCCTCAAGATAGAACACCTCGTTGAGAGCCCTTGCCCCATAGAAGTAACTCATCTTGCGGTCGGTGGTGTGAAGAGTCTTGGTCATCCACATGATCTGGGCTCTGAGCGGGGCCATTCCGGCTCCCGCGCCGACCACTCTGAGC
>JAAGKN010000971.1_pt1 | contig 57364 bp, 50 predicted proteins | sample 6206371 | NCBI WGS metagenome assembly JAAGKN01 (sample SAMN11533720, study PRJNA540317) | gut metagenome | isolation source: fecal pellets from male and female animal of same cohort | host: Peromyscus leucopus | place: USA:CA | collected 2017 | reverse complement strand
GGTCTAACTTTTGGGGGTCGGTACAGCATGGGGTCTCTTTTTTTATGTGTGACAACCCGCATCAATGCACTTTTACTAAAAATATTGTGTGAGCCTTGGCAATACTGACGAAAAAGAGAGAGCAATCCAATATGATATTGACAAAAAGGTCTGATTGGAATAATATAAATACATAATTAATGTATTTAATAAAGTATAAATTAAAGAGTATGGAAAAGGAGGACTATATTATGGATGGGAAAATGAAGGTTGCAGTTATGCTTGGAGTTGGAAAGATGGGATTTGAGGAACGGGATATCCCAACGGTAAAGGATGATGAAGTTTTGGTAAAATTAGAGTATGTGGGTATCTGTGGCAGTGACCTGCATTATTATGAAACAGGGGCTATTGGGGATTATGTAGTGAAGCCGCCTTTTGTTCTTGGTCATGAGCCGGGAGGCACGGTAGTTGAGGTAGGAAAAGATGTAAAGCACCTGAAGATAGGGGACAGAGTGGCTCTGGAACCGGGAAAAACCTGTGGACATTGTGAGTTTTGCAAAACGGGGCGTTATAATCTCTGCCCTGATGTAGTATTTTTTGCGACACCGCCGGTAGACGGAGTGTTTCAGGAATATGTTGCCCATGAAGCAGACTTGTGCTTTAAGCTGCCGGATAATGTGAGTACGATGGAAGGAGCCCTGATTGAACCTCTGGCGGTAGGATTCCATGCTGCTATGCAGGGAGAGGCAAAGGCTGGGCAGACAGCAGTAGTGATGGGAGCAGGATGTATTGGACTTGTAACGATGATGGCATTAAAAGCCATGGGTGTTTCGAAAGTATATGTAGTGGACATTATGGAAAAGCGTTTGCAGAAGGCCATGGAACTGGGAGCCGATGGGATAATTAATGGCAGTCAGGCAGATGCGGTAGAGGAAGTGATGAAGCTGACAGACGGAAAAGGCTGTGATCTGGCAGTGGAGACAGCAGGAACACAGGTTACAACGGTTCAGACAATACATATGACCAAAAAAGGTGCAACGATTGTGCTGGTAGGATACAGTAAGAGTGGGGAGATGACTCTGCCTATGAGCCTTGCACTGGATAAGGAGCTTACGTTCAAAACAGTATTCCGTTACCGTCATATTTATCCTATGGCAATTGATGCAGTTGCACAGGGGAAGGTAAATTTGAGGGGGATTGTGACGGATGTTTTTGAACTGGATGAGGCCCAGAAAGCGATGGACTACAGCGTGAATAATAAGGCGGATATCGTAAAGGCAGTTATTCGGATTTAGGAGAGGGAAATAATAGAAGAAATGGGGTAAAATTTTTTGACTGTAAAGTTGACTACAGTCAATGTTGATAGGAGGGTTATTATGGAGCAGAAGGATACAAATGTAAAAGTGCCTTTAATCAGTAAAATTGCCTACGGCATGGGAGATGTAGGGTGTAATTTTAGCTGGATGTTTGTAGGTAATTTCTTGATGATTTTTTATACGGATGTGTTTGGAATCGGAATGGGAGCAGTTGCAGGTCTGATGCTGTTCTCGCGGTTTTGGGATGCCATCAACGATCCGGTAATTGGCGGTCTGACAGATAAGACGCATACACGGTGGGGAAGATACCGGCCATGGCTGCTGATTGCAGCACCGTTGACTGCACTTGTATTGGTACTGACCTTCTGGGCACATCCGGACTGGTCATCAACAGCCAAGATTGTTTATATGGCAGTTACCTATTGTATTCTTGTGCTGGGTTATACTTGTGTCAATATCCCTTATGGAACATTGTGTGGTGCAATGACACAGAATATTGAAGAGCGGGCAAAAATTAATACATTTCGTTCAGTCAGTGCGATGATTGCAATTGGGATTATAAATATTATAACGGTTCCACTGATTGCAACCCTGGGTAATGGAAATGATAAGAGAGGATATCTGTTGATTGCCGTTTTGTATGGGTGCATTTTTGCCGCGTGCCACATTTTCTGTTTTGCAAAGACCAAAGAGGTAGTAGAAGTACCGGAAAAAAAGAAAACGACTTTGAAAGTACAGCTGGCATCTGTTGCAAAAAACAGACCGTATATGATTGCGGTGGCAGGACAATTTCTGTTTGGGGTAACATTGTATGGCAGGAATGCAGATGCATTGTACTATTTTACTTATGTGGAGGGGAATAATGCGTTATTCAGTACATACTCACTTTTCATTATTATTCCTTCGATTATTGGCGCAGCCTGTTTTCCTATTGTATTCAGGATGACAAATAATAAAGGGCGCTCTGCTTCTATCTTTGCACTGCTGACAGGAATCAGTATGTTTTGTATGTACTTTTTTACGGTCCGTGAAACACCGGTTCCGTTTTATCTGTTTTCGTGTCTGGCACAGTTTTTCTTTTCAGGGTTCAATACGGCTATTTATGCCATTGTACCGGACTGTGTAGAGTATGGGGAATGGAAGACAGGGCTTCGCAACGATGGCTTTCAATATGCTTTTATATCATTGGGAAATAAGATAGGGATGGCAATCGGTACCTCTGTCCTTGCAGGAGTTCTGGGGGCATTTGGATATGTGGCGAATGAACAGCAGAATCCGGCCGTGTTAGCGGTAATTAAACATTCTTTTACGACTGTTCCAGGGGTGCTGTGGATTGTAACTGCGGTTGTTCTATATTTTTACCGTCTGAATAAAAAAGTCTATAATGGAATTGTGAAAGAGATACAGGAGAGAAAAGAGAACAAAGCGGATGTATAATGTGTTTCCGACTGAATATTTTTTGATGATTTCAGCCAGCCTTTATATAAATGAATCAGAGCATTTTAAGATTTTCTTAAAGAATCTTTCATAAAATATCAAAACATAGAACTCTGATATCTGTTATAGTACTAGTGTGCTGTACACTACGCAATTATGATAACAAGGGAGGCTTACTATGGAAGATTTGATATTGGCTGGATATGAATTATTGGTAATTATGATTCCGGCGATGATAACAATATGGGTATTTGGTCTGCGGTATAAGAAAGGAAATGAAGGAAGAGCCAGAGGGCATATTTTATGGATGTTAGTTTTTGCAGTCTATATATTTGGTGTTTTCCATTTTACAGGTGCCGGTACGATATTTCATATCAAACAATATGGGCTGGAATATAATGCAGGAAGAGTAAACCTGATGCCGTTTTCTGATGCAAATATCGATAGCTTAGGATATGGTCTAAATGTGGTATTGTTTGTGCCGCTTGGTTTTTTACTGCCGCTGATCTGGTCGGATTTAAACAAAATGAAATATATCTGTACTGCCGGAATATTATTGTCATTGCTGATAGAAGTCAGCCAGCTTCTGAATATCCGGTGTACAGACATTGACGATTTGATTTTAAACACTGCCGGAGCGATACTGGGTTTGTGTGTGTTTCGGTTATATTCCTGCATAACAAAGCAGGATATGAGGACGAAAGCATATTGCAAATATGAGGCAGTTATCTATATAGCAGTTATGTTTGTATGCCGGTTCTTCTTTTATAGTGAATTGGGCATGGCAAAGCTGCTGTATGGATTTTGACCGGCATTTATATTAAGAATTTGTTTTTATACATGGAAGAGCTGTTTTAAGGTGTTATCATGATGAAGCAGCTCTTTTGCCTGTTCTCTATATTTTTCCTCATGGAGAAAGGTATGTCGGAATGGTTTGATGGAAGGGGCAAGGTCAATGGCATTTTCATAATCCGTTACATCCAATGCCAGAGTCTCCACATAATCAAAAAATCCGGTATCCGTAAAAATGGTATGCACCCGCTTATAACGGTGATTCTGCACAAGGCTCATCAGGTATGTTGCAATGCCTACCTGGATTCCGTGAAGCTGTGGAACTTCCAGTATTTTATCCAGGGCATGGGAAATTAAATGTTCACTGCCGCTGGTAGGTGCACTGTTTCCTGCAATTTCATTTGCAACACCGCTCATGGCAAGGGAATCTAACAGCTCCTTTAAAAATAGGTCATCTGTGATATCGGAAAAAGGAGTTCTGACGAAGCTGTTGACCGCTTTTTTGGCAATCATCATAGCGAAATCATTAACTTCCGCATAACCGTTATCCTCTTCATACTGCCAGTCATATAGTGCGGTGATTTTTGACACCATGTCCCCGATTCCGGAATAGAGAAAGTGTTTTGGAGCACTTTTGATTACCCCGGTATCCACGATGATGCCGTAAGGCATTCTGGCGGGAACAGAGTTTCTTCTGCCATCAATTAAAATGGATGCACTGGCACTGGAGAATCCGTCGCTGGAAGCAGAGGTGGGAACACTGATAAAAGGAAGCTTACGTAAAAATCCGCTGTATTTTGCGGCATCAATGACTTTACCCCCACCGAGACCGATGACGGCCTGTGTTTTACTCGGAAGGCTGAAAGCAAGTGTTGTGATATCTTCTAAACACACAGAGTCTAACTCCTGATATTCCAAAACTTCAATGTCTGCGTCGAGCAGGGATGCCATAACCGTATTTCCAAACATATCAATTAATCCGTTTCCAAAGAAAATGACAACCTTTTGAATACCACTGTCTTTTAAATAGGTGCCAATTTTGTCAAGTGCACCGTTTTCTACCTTTAGAAATGCCGGAATGGCAATGTAATCATTATTTTTCTGTTTCATTCTTTCTATCCCTCCCTTTCGGTAATCATGATAGGTAATCATGAAATAGTTGTCTGATATCTGAAATTATTGTAAAATTACCATATCTATATTATAGCCATCATAACACGGATATAGTATCAATACCAGAAAATGTTGGCTTTTAAAATCAGATTCGGAAGGATCGTAATGTTATCATGGAATCAAGACTGGTAGTTTTTGAAATTTCTATGTTAGATGGGAGATATGGAAATGAACACTTTTTATAATCCGATTACAGCTACGCCCTTTGCACATAATGAATCCTATATGGAATTTGAGCCATGTGAAGCACTGCGCCCGTACATAAAATGTTTCTGGGGAACAAAAGAACCATACAGGCATAGGAAAACGGATATACCAACGCGGGGGATTGTGACGCCGGACACCTGTGTAGACATTATCTTTACAGTGGACTTTACCAATAACCGGATTGACGGAGGGTTTTGTGGAATTGATGACAGGACATTTATGACATATGATGCAAATGATGAAGAGAAAGAGATTTCTATATTTGCAATTCGTTTTTTTGCATGGTGTGCGGTTCTTTTTTCAGAAGAATCCATGTCTGACACGAGAAATGCTTTTTTTGATGTGGGACATTATTTTTCCAGGCTTCAGAGGGAGATAGTACCATGCCTGTTTGATATCACTGATATGGAAAGCAGAATCCGGCTGGCAGAAGCACATCTGATAAAACACATTCATCTGGAGAGAAGGAATACGGTTTTAACGGATGCGGTTTTGGAAATGTTGAAACGAAAAGGGAATATGGAAATCGGGCGGCTGGCAAAGGATATTCATACAAGCAGCAGACATTTGGAGCGGCTGTTTCAGGAAAATATTGGGGTTTCTCCGAAACGTCTGGCTTCTTTAGTCAAGTATCAGTATTTATGGAATGATATTTTGTTTCATCCGGAGTTTCAGGTTTTGGATGCGGTACATCAGTACGGATATACAGATCAGGCACATCTTCTTCATGATTTTAAAAAGTTTCACGGTATGAACATAAAGGAAGCAAGGGAATATGCATTGAAGAATAGTGACAGCCTGCTTCAGACAGAACCGCATGAAACAGGTCGTTTTTTTACAATACCAGGTGTGACATTTTGATAAAATAGGAAAAAACGAAAGGGCGGTATATACGAATGAAGGAATTAAGTTGTTGTGGAACGGACTGCAGTACATGTGGATGCTATGGAAGTCTTTGTAAGGGCTGTAATGAATGTAAGGGAGAGGTATTTCATGCTCCGGAAGGAAAGTCCTGTCCAATTTATGACTGCGTTGTAAATCAAAGGAAGATGCAGAATTGTGCGCAGTGTCAGGAGATACCCTGTTCTGTATGGAGAAATACGAGAGATCCTAAGTTTACGGATGAAGAATTTGAGAAAAATATTGAAACCAGGGTAAATGCACTAAAAGAAATGAAATAAGGAGAAACATATTATGGCGGATAACAAAGAACTTGCGGCATATATAATGGAACAATTATCGGAGTTGGGAGATGTTCGTAATATTCCAATGATGGGAGGTTATATTTTCTATTACCGGGAACGGATTTTTGGTGGGATTTATGAGAATGGCTTTATGGCAAAGATTACGGAAGCCAGTAAAAAATATATGCCAGATAGTGAACCGGAACCGCCATACAAAGGGGCAAAGCCGATGCTGCCAGTTACCATTATTGATGATAAACAGTTGCTGCAGGAAATGGTGGCTGCAATGTATCCCGAGCTGCCAGAGCGAAAGTCCAGAGAGAAAAGCAGCAAGAAGAGATAAATATCATTGCGATAGGATTCTTTTCACATCGGGTAATCTGGTTACCCGATGTGAAATAATCAGTAGTTAATCATTCATTCCAAAGACTCTTTCCAGTCTGTCCTCAGAGGCTTCCAGTTTATCTTCCAGATTATCTAAAATTCGTTCTTGGGTTAGATAGTCGTCATAGGATAAGGTTCCTTGGTGGTATTGTAGTTCAAGGTAGTCATCATAGTCATCCAGACGATTGTCAACAGCTTCCAATTCATTCTTGAGAGTGAAAAACTGATTTCTCATTTCTTCCGAATTGGAGTCTGGGATTGCAGAGTCTGCCTTAGCAGTCACTTCATCTACGGCACTTGCAAGAGTTTCCAGTGTATCCGATGGGTCTTTTGTCTGTGGGGGATTCAAAACCTCGGTAGATGCAGATATATTATCAGTGGAAGTGGCTTCAGTGCTGTTAGTGGATGCAGTGATGCCAGAATTATTGGCAATCTGGTTTTGCAGCTCACTAACTTGAAGTTCAAGCCGTTCTATTCTGTCTTCAAGAGCATCTTCATGGATGTCATCAATATCGTCACATCCTGTTAGTACAAATATAGATAGTATAATCAGCAGTGATATAGATAACTTGAATTGTTTCATTAAAAAATCCTCACTTTTCTATAATTTATTTTATATCTAATTACTTTTTTTGGCAATTTCCGGTCCTTTCTTAAATCGGTTATTCAAGGGCAGGCAGTATATTAACAGCATGAACAGCGGTTGCTGCCACGACAAGCCTATGATATACCCAATCAGTTTTATATTCGTAGACAAAATGCCAACTATAAAGGCAAGAATGGAAGAAACTATAATTAACCGTTTGGTAAATATCACCTCAGATTCCGTAACGATGTCTTTCTTTCTGATTGTTGTCACTCTGAGTAATATTGCAAAAATCAGAATAAATATTGTCGCAAACAATACAGTTAAGACTATCGTAAGTAAGGTCATCATTCCGTTTGCTCCCGCAATTGCAAGGTTAGCCAATGGTGTAAAATCAGAACCGTCAACATTTATGTCGTCCACATATTCAATTAAATTTACTCCTGACAGTACATGATAGATGTCTCTTATATATCCTACTGAAAATGTACAGTTAAGTATTGATACTGCGGCCAGAAGAACTCGTCTGACTAAACCTTTGTTCATTATAATTTCCCCACTAATTTCACATTTGTTTCTCTGTTTTGTTCCAGTATAGCATACAGCTGATTTGATTTCTACCAATAGATTACTTTCAAATTATGAAGAAAATATTGACTATTTTTGAATAAAAGGGATTGCGGTATATCAAATTGTCTGATACAATATAAAATAGTAATGATTCCTGTTTTGCTACAGGATAGCTGTTATGGACAGCCAGAATAACAAAGACAGGAATATTACGATTAGGAAAAGACAATTAGGAGGATAGAACATGGCAGATTTAAAAGGAACAAAGACAGAGGCTAATTTACAGGCAGCATTTGCAGGGGAATCACAGGCACGTAATAAATATACTTACTATGCAAGCAAGGCAAAAAAGGACGGTTATAACCAGATTGCCGATATTTTTTTAGAGACAGCCAATAACGAGAAGGAACATGCAAAAATGTGGTTCAAACTTTTAAACGGCGGGGCAGTTCCGGATACCGTTACCAATCTGAAGGATGCAGCAGCAGGCGAGAACTATGAATGGACGGATATGTATAAGGAATTTGCTGCGACGGCAAGAGAAGAAGGCTTTGAGGATATTGCAAAATCCTTTGAGATGGTCGGTGAGATTGAGAAGGCACATGAGGAGAGATATAAGAAGCTGTTGGAAAATGTAGAGGGTGGTCTTGTATTTTCAAGAGACGGTGATATGATCTGGGAGTGTGCAAACTGCGGTCATATTCATGTAGGACCCAAGGCACCGGAGGAATGTCCGGTTTGTGCACATCCACAGAGCTATTTCAAGCTGAGAGCAGAGAATTATTAAAATTGACCGTATTCAGCAATGATAGGAATATGCTGATACTTGTATCATGAAAAACAGATATAGCTATTGTAAATATTAAGATATTGAAACGGATGGCTTTTGTAAAAATAATACAGAAGCCATCCGTTTTTATGGGGATAAAAAGCTGCAAGAATATTGCAAATCAGGTTAAAAAATTCATTAAACATTGTTGGAATTAATAAAACAGTCAAGGGCTTTGGCCAGTTTTTCAGGTGCTTCTATATTCAGCTCATGCCCGGCACCTTTAATAATGTGGAGTTTGGCATTTGGTATGCGTTCGGACATTGTTATTGAAGCCTTTTGGTTAGCCCGGTCCTTTTGACCACAGATAATTAAAGTGTCACAGGATATATTTTGCAGGTGTTTTTCAAAGTTTAACGTCTGCATGGAGTCTGCTAATTGTATAAAATCCCGTTTTTGGAATCCGGTGCTTTGAAAAGAAGTTTCCGGCAGAAGACGGAAAATCATATTCTGAAATGTAAGCAGTGCACGGGGCATTCGGTATTGTCCACCTATCAGTATTAATGAATTTACTCTTCGGGGATGTTCTATCACATAATGGAGCGCAAGTATGGCGCCAAGGGAAAGTCCGCATAGATGAAATGGTGCAGAAATATTTCGGAGGGATTTTTCAAATGCATGATACAGATTATCATAAGTGCTCTCTGTTCCTTGAAGCAGGAGCGGTAAATTTGGGCAGACTGCCTCTGTGGATTCTCTCATATAGGAAATGGTCTTATCAAAGCTTGCAGCATCCTGTCCAAGACCGTGGATAAAAATAGATTTCATGTAAAAGGCTCCTTTCGTTTACGTGCACTCTTCTCTTTTAAGATTAGAAACATGCCGTCCTGCCATATTCATGATTTCATCATCAAAAAGCGGCAGTCCCATAGCATGGAGCATTTTCTGGATAAATAAAAATTTATGCTGCATTTCTTCTTCGCTGGCAGGGAATACAGACGGTATCATCCATAAATCCAGCAGCGGTAGAAGTTCAGATAGTTCCTTTGTATATTCTGTGTGGATGGAACCGTCCCGAACCCCTTCTTCAATTAATTCCAGCCAGAAAGGGCTTAGGATACGTCTGTTGGATTCAATCATCCCTGCCAGTATGCGGGGATTTTTCAGGATAGGGATTACCTGTCTGGACAATTCTTTGGATGTATCGTCTTTCTGGTTCATCTTGACTGCCAGTTTCATTTTTTCAAGTCCGTTTAAGTCGTTCCGTGTTCTGACAGTCTCAAAGGGATTATGTTCCAAAAACATCTTATCTCCTAAAGCATTCATGATATCTTCCTTAGATTTAAAATGGTGGTACACAGCTCCTTTTGTGAGACCTCCAAGTTCATTTACAATGTCCTGAATGGTTGTATGATCATATCCCTTTTCCAGAAACAGGCGTTGGGCTGCTTCCAATATCTTTTCTACTGTAATTTCCGGATATTTATTACGTGCCATAATGTCCTCCAAATCATACATTCATTTGGTGTGTATGTTATGATATCAGGAACAGATTTGGTTGTCAAGAATAGATTGGGAGATGTGCCACTAAGGAGTGCAAGGCATATACGAGGTTTAAAGAGGTGAATTTTGTTGTTTTTTCGTAAAATCTGTTCTATAATGTAGCTATAATATATTATTAAGGGTCTGTTTTTTGACAAATTTATTTTTATTCATAATATAAGTTCATTTATAAAGGGGATGTACTATATTGTGAGAGAAAAAATAATAGCAGACAGTTTGACAAAAGATAAGGAAGTGAATATCATGCCATCTATTGAATTGATAGAGCGTGAAAAAGTAACCTATGTTAAGGAAATGCAGGAATATCTTAATTCCCTAAAAAGAATGTCGGATAAAGATGCTAAAAAATTATCTCAGGAGAATTTAATAAAATCTCAAATTATTCAGGATGATGGAGAATTCTCAGAGCGTTATAGATTTAGCAGAATTAATTCACAAAACAAGAGGTAGAATTATGTATAGTAATTTACCAAATCTGACGCTGGCATTTCATGGCTGTGATGAAATGGCGTTTAAGAAAGTTTTATATCAACATGAGATGTAGCAGGAAGGCATATCGGTATTCTATTGTCCGGTATGCTTTTTCAATAGAAAAACAGGAGCGGAGACAATGCATATATTTGTGGTAGAAGATGAGGGAACTATTAGGCGGGAATTAAAAGTATTGCTGGAAAATGCGATGTATCAGGTGACGGCACCGGATACCTTTGAGAATATTGTGTGCCAGATTAAAGAGGAGAAACCAAATCTGGTGCTTTTGGACGTCAATCTGCCGGGGATTTCCGGATTTGATATCTGTATGCAGCTTCGGGAACAGACAGAGATACCCATCATATTTTTAACCAGCAGGACGGATTCCATGGATGAATTAAACGGAATCCTTAAAGGTGGGGATGATTATATTGCAAAACCGTATCAGGCACCGATTCTTCTGGCAAGGATTGCAGCAGTATTAAAGCGTACAAAAGGGACGGAAGTAAAAGAGACGATTCTGCTTGAAAGAAAAGGCGTGCAGCTGGATATCTCAAAATGCTGTCTTATTTTTCGGGAAGAGAAGGTGGAACTGACAAAAAATGAAATGAAAATTTTGCATCTTTTATTCCGATATGCAGGAGAATTTGTTGCCAGAATGGATTTGATTGAATATCTGTGGGAGAATCAGATTTTTATTGATGATAATACTTTAAGTGTGCATATAACCGGAATCCGTAAGAAGATGGCTTCCATTGGTGTACAGGATTTTATTGAAACAAAGAGAGGGATTGGTTACCGTATATGAAGCTGATGGATTTTTTGAGGGATAAAAGTTTACTTTTGCTTCTTCATCTGGTTTGTATGTGTGTAGTGGCAGGATTTTTGTCAATGACAGGTTATGGGAAAACAAATATCATTCTGATTTTGATTTTCTGGACGATGACTTTAATTATTTGGTTTTTTGTTACCTATTTGCAGAGGAGAAAGTATTTTTGTAAGATGGAACAGATTTTAGAAAAGGTGGATCAGAGGTATCTTTTAGGGGAACTGCTTCCAGATTCTTTTCGGTTAGAGGACAGATTGTATCGGGAAATGATTCGTAAATCCAATAAGTCTGTCATTGAACGGATCAGACAGATAGAAGATGAGCAAAGAGACTATAAAGAGTATATTGAAAGCTGGGTGCACGAGGTAAAAGCTCCAATTACAAGTATTTCCCTGCTTTGTAATAACAGGCGGCATTCTCAGGTGTCAGGAGACAGAGAAGGGATAACACAAGATTTCTGTACGATTACCTTTGAGAATCAGAAGATTGAAAACTATGTGGATATGGCACTTTACTATGCCCGTTCGGAAAATGTGTATAAAGACTATCTGATTCAGGAGACAAGCCTTGACGAAGTGGTGTCTGAGGTGCTGAATAAGAACCGGCTGCTGTTAATACAAAATCACGTAAATGCTGACGTGGATTGTAAAGATAAGGTGTATACCGATCGGAAATGGATTGTATTTATTTTGAACCAGATGATACAAAACAGTGTAAAATATCAAAGGGAAATGCCAGTATTTCATATTTATACAAGGAGAGAAACAAATGGTGTTATTTTAGTATTTGAAGATAATGGGACAGGGATTCCGGCAGAGGAGCTTTCCCGTATCTTTGAAAAAGGCTTTACCGGAAGTAACGGGAGAAATCATGAAAGGTCCACGGGCATGGGACTGTATCTGTGCCGGAGACTTTGTGATAAGTTAGGAATCGGGATTTGGGCTGAGTCGGAATATGGAAAAGGTACGAGGATGCTTTTGGAATTTCCCATTAGTAACTATATAAGCAGAGGAGAAATGGATTAAAGCTATCTTACGAAATCTTAAGATAACTTTAATCTATTTTTATATGAAAGTATGGGGGCTTATTATAAAGTCATCATATAAACAATAGGCGAGGAGTGATGGACGTGAAAGATTACATCCGGGTATGTGATGTGGAAAAATATTATGGAAACGAATCAAATGTGACAAAGGCGGTGGACAGGGTCAGCTTCCACGTGGAAAAGGGAGAGTTTATCGGTGTAATGGGAGCTTCCGGTTCCGGAAAGACTACTCTGTTAAATATGCTGGCAACGATTGATACCGTAACTGCCGGGCATATTTATTATGAGGATACGGATATTACGGAGTTGTCGGAGGATGCACTTTCCGAATTTAGGAAGGATAACCTGGGCTTTGTGTTTCAGGAGTATAATCTTTTGGATACCCTGACCATTGAGGAGAATATTATTCTGGCACTTACCCTGCAGGGTGAAAAGAAAAGGGAGATTGATGAAAATTGCAGTGAGATTCTGGAATTACTGGGGATTGCAGATATCAGGGGAAAATTCCCGTATCAGGTATCGGGGGGACAGAAACAGCGGTGCGCCTGTGCCAGAGCATTGGTGAACCATCCCAAATTACTGCTTGCGGATGAACCCACCGGGGCACTGGATTCCAATGCGGCACAGACCTTGTTAGAAACATTTACCAAGCTGAACCAGAGAATGGAGGCAACCATTTTAATGGTAACTCATGATGCTTTTTCCGCAAGCTACTGCGGGAGGATTTTATTTTTAAAGGATGGGAAGATTTTTCATGAACTGGTGAGAGGAGAAAAAAGCCGGAAGATTTTCTTGCAGGAAATCCTGGATGTATTGTCACTAACGGGAGGTGAACTGTCCAATGTTAAGTAAGCTTGCCTTTCGTAATATGAAGCGGTCTGCTAAGGATTATCTGGTGTATATCCTTACCATGACAGTGGTCGCGGCATTGATGTATGCATTCAGCAGTCTCATTTTTCAAAACGGGCTTTCTGTACATTTTGAAGTAGAGGGAGTGATGGAGACAATGATTGGTCTTGCAACGGTGTTTATTGTGCTGATTGTTGCCTGGCTGATTAATTATATGGTGCAGTTTATGCTGGAAAAAAGAAGCAGTGAATTTGGGATTTATCTGCTCTTGGGAATAAAAAAGAAAACGGTTTCTAAACTTTATATCAGGGAAAATATCCTTTTGGGCGGGGTATCATTTTTCATTGGGATTATTTTAGGCGTATTGCTTCAGCAGGTGCTGCTTTCTATTATGTATGCTATGGTGAGGATGGAATACCATCTGCATATCGCATTTCATAAAGGGACAATACTGATGACGGTACTCTGTTATGCAGGCTGTTATTGGCTTGCACTTCTTAGGTGCAGATGCAAATTTAGAAAAATGAACATTCATCATTTTTTGGATGCAAAACGGCAGAATGAGGAGATAAAGGAAAAGCACGAAGGACTGAAAAAGCTTCTTTTTCCGCTTTCTATTTTCTTTATTTTTTTATTCTGGACCGTGTTTGGGGCAATTTCCAATGTGTTAGAGATTATCTTGTTTCTGATTGGACTGGTACTTACAATCTACCTTTTTTATGTCGGGCTTTCTGCATGGATTATCTGTTATGTGCGGAAAAAGGGAAATGGGATTTACAAAGGACAGAATTTATTTTTGTTCCGGCAGTTTGCTTCCAAGGTGAGAACCATGCAGTTTACAATGGGTACTTTGACAGCATTATTTACCCTTGCCCTGATGGGAGCTTCTTACGCCCTGATGTTTAGTGAGTATGAAAACACGGTCTTAGAGGATAAATTCCCGTTTGATGTACAGGTATACAGCAGGAATATAGAAGATGATTTTGCTGATGAAAGGGCTGTGATTGATGAGAACGGTACACCAGAGGAGTATTATTCCTATCACATTTATACGGATCAGGACAATCAGGTTAATACCTGGATGCTGACTCATTTAAATGCGTGGGGAACAATGTACTGTAATGCGGACGGAAGCCCTAATAAGCCGGAGATTGAACGCATGCTTAGGGAAGAAAATGTGTATTATCCGTATGACACCTATATGGGGGTGTCCGATTATAACCATTTGCGGAAAATGCTGGGATATAAGGAAATAACCATTAATCCTGATGAATATCTGGTTCAAATCAAACCCAGATTATATGAAGAAGTTCAGGAAATCGGGCAGGATTTACAGATTGGGGATGCATCAGGAAAAAGCCGGCTCTCTTTTGCGGGAATCGTTTCCGATTCTTTTTCCCAGGACGGACATAATGGTGCGGATTATGTAATTATAGTGCCGGATGCAGTTTTGGAGCGGATGACACCTTTTTACACAGAACTGGTTGTGGATATGGAGGGGGAGATTCCGGCAGATTTACAGCGGAAACTGGGTGATTTGACGGAGGAAGAGAGAGATGATGTGCATGGTGAGCAAACTGATGATACAGTGGATGACGATATCCGTTGTGGTTCTGATAATATTATTGTTTATGTAGTGGTCAGCATGGTAAGGGAGAATCTGATTCCAGAGGTTAAATTTATGCTGGCGTCTATTATCATACCACTATTTTATATCGGACTGGTTTTTGTCAGCGTGGCAGTAACCGTGTTGTCAGTGCAGCAGTTGAGTGATTCTGCCAAATACAGATTCCGGTATGATGTGCTGGCAAAGCTGGGTCTTCAACGCAGAGAAATCCATCGGCTGATCCTAAAACAGTTAACAGCCTATTATCTGTGTCCGGCCATACTGGCGATTGTGATTAGTGGAAAAATGGTTTTATTTGTCAGCAGACTGTTTATCATCTCAACGGGAGTGCCGGTATTTGCAGGAAGCTTTTTTCTAAAAAGTATTTTGCTGTTTTTTGGAATTTATCTGGTCTATTTTATCGTAACTTATGTGGGATTTAAGCGGAATGTAGAGGAAAGATAAATGCAAAAGATTAAATCAGACAACCTGTATATTGCTATTGCTTTTTTCTTTTTTCTATCATATCATATAGCATATTAGAAAAATATGAATGATATTTGGGGATTCCCGGATATTTTAAGGGGTATTAGAATATGAACTTAAAATTAAAAGAAAAGATAATGGAATCTCTCTCCGCGGTTTTGCCCATAACGGGAATCGTCCTGCTTATCAGCATTATCCTAATTCCGGTAGAACTGGGAACTATGGTAATGTTTCTTACCGGTGCGGTTATGCTGGTGGTGGGAATGGGATTTTTTCAGCTTGGAGCAGAAATGTCAATGACACCTTTAGGAGAAGGAATAGGTGTTCAGATATCCAAAACCCGCAAAATCCCTCTGATTTTGTTTATTGGGTTCTCAATGGGTGCGATTATAACAATTTCCGAGCCGGATTTACAGGTGTTAGCGGGGCAGGTTCCGTCAATCCCAAACCATATTTTGATTTTGACTGTGGCTGTGGGAGTGGGAATCTTTCTTGCAATAGCGATATTCAGAATTTTGTTTCAGGTTAAGTTTTCGACCATATTGATTATAATATATACGGTATTATTGGGGCTGTCATTTTTTGTGCTGAAGGATTTTCTGGCAGTTGCATTTGATTCGGGGGGTGTAACTACGGGTCCCATGACCGTACCGTTCATCATGGCAATGGGTGTTGGTCTGGCTTCTGTCAGAAGTGATAGGAATGCTGCGGACGACAGTTTTGGATTGGTGGCACTCTCTAGTGTCGGTCCGATTCTTGCAGTTATGCTTCTCGGTTGTTTCTTTAAAACTACTGAAGCAGCATATACAAAAATTGAAGTAGCGGATGTAAATACTACCCGTGATGTTATCCGGGAATTTTTATTCAGTCTGCCGATATATGTAAAAGAAGTTTTTGTTTCACTGGTTCCTGTAGCTGTGGTGTTCGTTATTTTCCAGATGATCAGCCGCCGTTATCAGAGGAATCAGGTTAAGCGTATCGTAGTGGGATTTGGGTATACTTACATAGGACTGGTTTTATTTCTTTGTGGGGTAAATGCAGGATTTGCTCCCGTTGGTTCCTTTTTGGGAAAAGAGGTTGCCGCTAAAAGCTGGGAATGGCTGCTAGTGCCAATCGGCATGCTGATTGGATACTATATCGTAAAGGCGGAACCTGCGATACAGGTATTGAACCATCAGGTAGAGAGTGTAACCAATGGTGCAGTATCTGCTAAGTCAATGAACCGGTGCTTGTCTATCGGAGTGGCGGTCAGTGTGGGGTTATCCATGCTGCGGGTGCTGACAGGTCTTCCTATCCATTGGATTATCATACCGGGTTATATAATAGCCCTTATTTTCACAAGATTTGTTCCTAAGATGTTTGTAGGAATTGCATTTGACTCAGGCGGCGTGGCAAGCGGACCGATGACCACAACATTCCTGCTTCCATTAAGTATTGGAGCCTGTGAAGCGGTGGGTGGTGATATTATGACAGATGCATTTGGTGTAGTGGCATTAGTAGCCCTGACGCCATTGATTGCAATACAGATTATGGGACTGCAATATCAATATAAGCTGAAGAAAATGGAAAAAATGACATTACAGAAAGCTCCGTTTGTGGATGCTGAGGATGAAATTTATGATTTTGAGGAGGGATATGAAAATGACAAATAACCATAGTCAAATGGTTTTTCGCATGTTGTTTCTCATTACAACACCAAAGCTGGAAAAAAAAGCTGTAGATTTGTTTAAGGAAGGACGTGTTCCGGTACAGTACCATTTCCGGGCACAAGGTACGGCTTCAAGTGAGATAATGAATACACTTGGCCTTGACGGTGGAGAAAAGAGTATTCTTATGAGTATGATGCCGAAAATGTTTGCTGATGAAATGCTTGTAAAGCTTCACAGAAAGCTGCATCTTGGGATGCCGAACAGCGGGATTGCATTTACCATAGCAATGTCCGGTTGTAACGGTCATATGATTAAATTGATGGAAACATTGCAGCCGGAGAACAGCAGGATGTGTTTAGAAAGGGATGAGGTGGAAATGATGGAAAGTGAATATAGCATGATTATGGCAATTGTAAATCAGGGATTTAGCGAAGAGATTATGGATGCCGCAAGACCTATGGGGGCTTCCGGCGGCACGGTGTTCCACAGCAGACGGATTGGAAGTGAAGAGGCAATGAAGTTCTGGGGAATCAGTGTGCAGCAGGAGAGGGAAATCATACTGATTATTGCCAGAAAAGATGATAAGCGTGCGATTATGCAGGTTATCGGAAAACAGTTTGGAATGCAGAGCGAAGCCAATGGTATTGTATTATCTCTCCCGGTTGACGGTATTACCGGGCTGAACGGATAAATTCATGACACAATGTTTTGCAGCCAGATTCCCTTTTTTACCAGAATAAATCCTACCAGACATTTTATCATATCCCCAATCTGTACGAGGGTATAGATTGCAATTACCGGAAGTGCAGTAAAACGGCTCAATGTAAAGGCTATCATTACACTGACACACCAGATAAAGACACTGTCAAACAGAAAAGTGATCATGGTCTTACCACCGGAGCGCAGTGTAAAATAACATGCGTGCAGGAAAGCATTCTGCGGCATGAAAATAGCAGTAACCATGATGAATTGTTTCGCCAGGGCTTTTGCCTCTGCATTGGTATTATAAAACCTCGGAAAAAGAGGCGCCATTATAAGCATGATCAGTGCTACTGCACTACAGCAGGCTACGGAAAAAGCAATCATTTTGTTATCGGTATCTCTTGCCTTCTTCATATCTCCGGAACCAAGGAGTTGTCCTACGATAATCGCTACGGAATCCCCAAGTGCGATAAATACAATATTAAACACATTGTTAATGGTGTTGGAAATGTTAAGCCCTGCCACAACATTTAGTCCGCGGACTGAATAGCATTGCGTCAGCATTGCCATACCGGCCGCCCAAAAGGTTTCATTTAAAAGAAGAGGAGTTCCTTTTAACAGAATCTTTTGCACAAGAAATCCAGGGACTTTCAGGGTGCGGTAAAGTTCTTTGGCAAACGTGTTCTTTTCTTTATGGCGGTGTGTCCAAAAGACGATAACAAAGACCTCCACATAACGGGAAAGTACGGTGGCAATTGCAGCTCCCTGGACACCCAGTGCAGGAAATCCCAATTTTCCGTATATTAAAAGGTAATTAAATATAAGGTTGACTATGACGGAAGTGATACCTGCCTTCATTGGAAGTACGGTTTCACCGCATTCCCGAAGGGTACTGGCATAGACCTGTCCAAACATAAATGCAGGCAGTCCGGCAAGCATAATCATCAGATACTGTTTTCCGTACATAAGAGTTGCTTGTGCATCGGCAGAATTCGCTTCTCCTTTTAGATACATGTGAATCAGATCTGGTCCCGCAGTTAAAAATAACACAATGGTTATTGTTGTGAGAGCCAATGCCATCCAGAGTTTAAAACGGAATGTATTGCGCACGCCTTCGGTATCTTTCTGACCAAAATATTGGGCCGTAAAGATTCCAGCACCGGATACACCACCGAAAATGCATAGATTGTATACAAAAATCAGCTGATTTACAATCGCAGCACCGGACATCTGCTCTGTTCCAATCTGTCCAATCATGATATTGTCAAGAAGTCCTACAAAATTGGTGATTCCATTTTGCAGCATAATGGGTACGGCGACTGCCAGTACCATCTTATAAAATTGTTTATCGCCGATAAGGCGGGAAAAAACAGTTGTCTTTTTTGTCTTCATTCTCTTTCACCTGCTGTATATTTTTCTTTCATTTAAAGTGTGATAAAAGCTAATCTACTATAATCTTTAAGAAAATGCAACTGTTTTTTTATTTTATGTGATGATAGAGGTGAAATATAGGGGAATAAGGATAAAATAGATAAAAAATAGGGAATGAAAGACTTATAATAAAATGAATGACTGTAAAGTCTCTTAATTTTTACTTAAAAAATGTGCTTTGGCGTTTGTACATCTTGAAAGACCGGTAAACAATATGATAAGATTACAAAATAGATTATGATAGGGGATTAGAGAAGTATCTTACGAATTTTGTATATATACCGGTACAAATGAAGGAGGATATACGGATGGAAAAAAAGACCCGTATACGGATCATATTATATTGTATACTGTTTGTAGGACTTGTAGTGGGAATATCTGTTTTGCTGTTTCCATATTTCCGCAGGCTGTCCGAACCTGATTGTCAGGTCCGGCTGCAACAGTGGGTAGGAAAGATGGGTGTCAAGGGTCTGTTCATTGTTTTAGGGGTTCAGATTTTGCAGGTGATTATTGCTTTTATTCCCGGGGAGCCGGTAGAACTTCTTTCGGGTGCTTTATATGGAACTATTGGAGGAATGGCAATCTGTCTGGTGGGATGTATATTTGCATCTGCAATTATTTTTGCCTTGTCAAAACGATTTGGCAAGAATCTGTTATATGTATTGTTTAATGAAGAAAAAGTAAAATCCTGGAAATGGCTTCAGGACAGCAGGAAATGTGATATGGTAACCTTTATCTTATTCTTTATACCGGGAACCCCTAAGGATATGCTTACCTATATCGTGGGAATCACGGAAATGAAGATAGGAAAATTTATCAGGATTTCTACACTTGCCCGTATTCCTTCTGTTATTACATCAACCATGATAGGCTCAACCATGCGGCATGGTGACTGGGTGATTTCTTTAACTGTGTTTGTGATTACAGGACTAATCGGGATTATAGGAATCGGTTTTAAGGACAGGATTATTCAATACTGCCGGAGTCGTACAGGGCACAGATTCTAGTTTTCCATGCCCCGTAATCTTTCTACAAGGATTTCTTTTGAAAAGCTTTTCATTGCTGTAAGGGTAATAAGAAGTGGCACGAGTATCAGGACTCCTGCATAAGCAAGGGCTAATGCTGTCGGAAACTTAAATATCATATAATGAATCCCCATCTGATAAAGTGTATGGCTGAGACTGTAACCACACAGTGTACCGATTGTCATTGTTACACCCACGGTTGCTATGACTAAAAGCAGACTTTCTCCAAGCAGCATTTTACGGATTTGACTTTTACCCATACCGATGGATTCTAACATTGCAAGCTCTTGTTTGCGTGTAACGATGTTAGTGATCAGAGTATTCATCATGCTTAAAATGCTGAACATCATAATGAAAACGGAAAGACCAATGATGGCTCCGAGCAGCTGGTTTGCATTTGCTTCATATAGAATGGTTCTCTCTGCAAGTGTCTCCATTGTAAGCTCCGGTTCTGTCTCTAGCATATCCCGTAATGCTTCTCCTATGGCAGTTTCTTGTTCCGGTTCTGTGGAGATGCATAATTTTGTATTTAAACTATCGTATGATACCATCGTATCGGCGACCGCATCCGGCAGTATAAACCACCCTTCATATCCGCTATTTGCATAATAGAAGTCATCGCTTAAAACTCCAAAGATTGTCAATTCCTTTTCTGTCATTTTTTTACCGTCAAAATAGTGGATAGACAGTTTATCACCGGCTTGAAAGTGCCAGCCGTATATTTCTTCCATGGTGCTGCTTCCGGCTGCAAGTATATAATCGCCGCTTAGTAATTGGTCATAATCTATACTTCCTTCTTCCAGGTATTGGCTAAGTCCGTTAATCTGTGCTTTGTCGAATAGTCCAATTGTATCATCAGTTCCATATTCATCATGACTGGGTACATCAAATTTTATACCTAAGTTTTTGTATGCAGTTATCGCTTTTACACCGTTTAAGGCCGCAATACGGTCCGTCATTTCTTTATTCATGGGATTACTGGCTTGTATACCGCTTATACCATTTTCATTTAATTCAATGGCACCACTTGAAATTGTAATCACAAATTCTGCATTTGCAAAATCACCCTGCCTTGCAAATTGCTTCTTATTAAAAGAAGACATATAGGTTGCGGCTGTCATGAAGAGGATACCGCCAAGAGCAAGGGAAAGCATTGTAATAACAGCTTTTTTCTGGTTCTTTGAAAAGTTCATTATCCCCAGGGCAAACGGTGTCAGCCTGCGGCATAATTTTTTGTTAGAAGTTTTATTCATGCCAGCCTGGGGCATATAACGGAGTGCCTCCATTGGTGAAACCGCTGAGGCTATCTTAGCAGGCTTCTTTACAGAAATCATTGTAATCATATAAATGATAATAAACACAAGAGCGATGATGAACAGTGTGTTCAGGATGTTAAATCCATTGGGAATTATACAGTATCCAGCAATACCGCCGATTATAATTCCGATTGGTGCGGAACGAAGAAAGAGTACACGACCTTCGCGGGAAACAAATTTTTTCATCTGCTTCTTCGTCATTCCGATGGTTCTGAGCTGTCCGAACTGATGAATCCGGCCTATGACAGACAGATAAAATACACCGTAAATGACAAGAATACAGGCAAGCAGGATAACTGCGCCTATCAGGCTGCAAAACATTATGGTCTGCATATCGATAGAAAGGGAGTCAGTAAATGCTTTTGACGGGTTTATATATTTTCTTTCAATTCCTGCATCGTTACCAATCAGGTATACCGCATCCTTAAATTCATCTGGATACATATTGGTAGCATTATACAGTTTGGTGTAAACTTCCCAGGGCATATCCTTAAGCTGGCTTCCATTTTCGGCATAGCTTTTGGAAAAAAATACGGAAAACTGTTTTGCAGTATCACTGCCCTTTAAAATGCCGGATACAGTAAAAGTTTCTGTGCTGCCATCATAGAAGGTTAAAGTCACATTGCTGCCGGCAGCGGGAGAGATATTAAGCTTTTCAAGCATCTGGGTTTGTACAGCAATCTCATTTTCTTCTTCAGGCAGTCTGCCGCTTTCTAATTCCCCAATTCTGATCTGGTCTGTTAACTCGCTCACATAATACGGTTTGACATCAAAGCCGTCCATTTCGGAAAGAATACCTGTTTTTACCTGTATCTGACACGCAATGCGTTCATCTTTTTTCAGTGTTTCTACTTGTTCGGCAGTAAGGTTATAGTATCCTGCCTGTTGTCTGTGGGACAGTTCATTTTTTGTTTCCTGTTTTTGTCCCATGGCAAACATCAGGATTGCCATTAGCAGGGCGGAAGCCAGAACAATGGTGACCATCACAAAGGTATTCCGCATACGGCTTGATTTTAAGCTTTGTCTTGACATAAGTGAAATCATTTTTGCAGTTATTTTTTTATGATTCATTTTTTTGATCCTCCTCTTATTCGGGCAATTCCCGTTTTGTAAACTTTTATCAATGACTTGCTGCTTCTGCTTGGATTTTACCATCCTCTATACGGATTCTTACATCTGCTTTTTCGGCAATTTCCGGGTTATGGGTGATCATTACGATTGTCTGTTTGAACTGTTCACTTGTCATTTTCAGCAGATCAATTACTTTATCACTGGTACGGCTGTCAAGGTTTCCGGTCGGTTCATCTGCCAGTATGATAGCAGGTTTTGATACCAATGCACGGGCGATAGCCACTCTTTGCTGTTGACCGCCTGAAAGATGACTTGGATAGTTTTGCAGTTTGCCGTCTAATTCCAAAAAATGTACAATCTGGTCAAGAAAGTTTTTGTCCTCGGTCTTACCGTCTAAACGGACAGGGAGCACGATATTTTCGTATGCGGTGAGATAAGGAATCAGGTTATAGTTCTGGAAGATAAAACCAATTCGCCGTCTGCGGAATACCGTAAGCTGCTCTTCACTCATTTTTTCAATATTCTTATCTTCTACCTGTATACTGCCGGATGTGGGAATATCCAGGCCGCCAAGCATATTTAAAAGAGTGGATTTCCCGCTGCCTGATGTGCCGATGATGGCAGCAAACTGTCCATTTTCAACAGATATATTGACGTCATCCAATGCTTTTACCAGACTTTCATCTTTGCCATAATATTTTTTTAAATGCAGTGCGTTTAATATATTCATAATCATTTCCTCCTGATCTGCAACTGATTTTTTGTCGTTTTTTTGATGTGATAGCCATATCATATTCCATTTGGGGAAATACACAATAGAAAATGCGGATTCTAATATCCACAGTGCAAAATCTAAGATAAAAAGAAAAACAGCGGGAATCCCATGCAATAGGTTTCCCGCTGTTTCATGTTATTTGGTTGTAATTGTATTTTTTGTATTAGATGAGTTTAACAGTCTATTTATTTAAGGAATCGGTATCAGGATTTTAAGAAAAAATTTACCGTCCAGATAGCTTGCATTTAACTGACCACCGTATTTTTCGGCAGCCTTTTGCATATTGATGATGCCAAATCCATGAAAAAATTTATCCTGTTTTGTAGTACCGCCTTTGGGCGGGAGGTTTTCCTGTGTGCAGTTGTTTTCAATGAGGATGGAGAGGAAGTTCTGGACTTTGCCGGCTTTCAAAAGAACAACCCGATGCTCCCTGGACAATTTACTGGCTGCTTCAATAGCGTTATCCAGTCCATTGCCAAAGATAGTGCTGATATCCAGTGATTCCATAAAATCAATTCCGGTAAAGTCTGCAACAACAGAAAGATCAATCTGTGTTTCCCGTGCCTGCCGGGATTTTTCTTTCAGGATAATATCCAGAATATCGTTACCGGTATGTATGTAATCTTCATACTGGATAATCTGTGCCTGTAATTTTTCTATGGTCTGTGCAGTCTCTGCGGAGTTTCCCTGCTGTTTTAAAATAAGCAGATGATTTTTCATATCGTGGTAAGCAGCACGCACCCGTTCCTCATCTTTTAGCTTTTCCAGATAATAGGCATGCTGCATTTGCAGTCTTTTAGCTTCGATAGCGATTTGTTCAGAGCGGCTCATATATGCCACCAGGGCAATTCCACCAAAACCGGCAATGATTGTAACGATACATAACGGATATACAACAAGGTTATTGTACGAAACGAAGAGTATGGAGGTATACACGGCAATCACGGAAATTCCCATCATGGAATCAGCTATCAGCCATGTCTGTCTGCTGATTTTTTCGGAGGTCAGGAGATAGCTGTATCTGCGCAAAAACAGCAGTGCACCAATCCAGAACAGCAGACGTGCGACCTGGGAACAGGACCAGAGTACTGTGCTAAACAGCAGCGTTTCTATAGACCAGTTCTCAGAACCCGATGGAGCATGGCTGATGGCAAAAAACAAGTCACTAAAAACATTTTGCTGTAGGAAATTTACCGCAATGCACATCGGATAAAAAATGAATATCGCTGTGAGTTTTTTTATCCATTTTCCGTTGTGGAAAATGATCATATATACAATAAAAAGAAGGAAAGAAGCGGATATGTTTACAGGGTCATTTAAATATATGATAGACAGTGCTGTTTCACGAAGCAGTATAATTGCCAAAAGCTTTAAAACCCAGTGTCTTCTAGGTTCAATAAAAGCAGACAGCGTTAAAAAAATGATGATGGAACATATAAATCCAATGAGTACAGCAAATATATCCAGAATATGAATGATCAGTTCCATTACAGCATATCCCCCCAGTAATCCGTCATTTTTATCATAAATTCTTTGCGTCTGGGCTGGCTGATGGGAAGACGATCACCCGTGGTAAGGATAAGTTCTAATCCTTCTATCCCTTTTATAAAAGAAAGATTTACCATAAAGCTTTGATGACAGCGGGCAAACTGCGGCTGCTCTTCAAGCAGAGAAGAAATTTCTTTCATACTCTTATATATAATCTGTTTCTGCCCTTCAAAATGCAGCATTACATTTCGTTTGTCTGTTTCGGCATAACACAGATTTTTGTATAAAACCTTATATTTGCCGTTAGCATTGGCGAAACTGATATATGGTTCATCCTTACCCTGATAGCGTTCAAAATAGCGATCCAGTTCCATTTTTAGAACACCATATTTTATGGGTTTTAACAGATAATTGACAGCATTATATTCATAACCTTTCCATACATATTGTTTCAGGGAAGTCAGAAAGACTAGTCCTACCGTGCTGTCCATCCTGCGGATTTCCTCTGCGGTCTTTAGACCATTCAGTTTTTCCATTTTGATGTCCATAAAAATCAAGTCAAAATCTGTCTGATATTCATGTAGAAGCTCGCTGCCATCATGATAGATAAAAAAAGAAAACTCTTGATTTGTTTCCTTTGCATATCGTTCCAGATTTTCTTTTAATACGTTAATAAACATATCCTCATCGTCACAAATTCCTATCTTAAACATTTTCCATACCCTCTGTTAATTCCTGCAGGCAATGAGCCAGGTGGACATACAAGCATCCGTGCCTGGCGTGTTATTCGCACAAATCGATTGCCTGTCTGATAGATTTTCATAATCTATTTTACACTGTTTATTCAGTAAAAATTTGATGATTCGTTAAAAGATTGTATATTGCATATTATATAAAAATTTTATGGCAAAATCAATAGAACGCATACGTTCTATTTGAAAATTCATAGTGAGAAGATATTGGCAAAATGTATGGAAGCGTTAGGACTAAAACCGGGGCAGATGTTTTGCGGGATAAAGGGAAAAGCAATCTTAAGAAAATAGAAAGAAATTCATAATATAATATTAAAGGACATCCTTCCTTTCTTTGCTATAACGTTTATAAAGCAGTATATAAGCATCTTTTTATAAGCAGATAGATGGAAAGGAAGATAGTTTTATGGATGGAAGAGGAGCGAAAAGAAAAATAAGAAAAAGAAGACGATTCCTGAAAAGGGCTGCCAGGGTAAGCGTTTTAACCGTGATGATGATAGGGATAACGATTCTTGCGATGGTTACGGTGAAGCTTGTCTGTGCAGTGGCGGCACAATGCAGTGATCAATGGGATACGCAGTCAGCCGGTATGATGCGGACAGATATAAAAGATTATGGGAATATGGGGAATACAGAGCTGTTAAGAAAGTTAGAAGCAGAGGGATACCCGGAGAGTCTGATAGAGTTAATGGAAAAACATCCGGAGACAAAAGAGTTTGTTCTGGGGTATATGGAAAACAGGGATAAGGATGCAGATATTAATGTATCAAAGGAGGTGTCCCAGGGAGAAATTCCTTTGTTTTTACAATGGGATGAACGTTGGGGATATAAAAAATATGGAAGCGATTTTATCGCGGTTACGGGTTGTGGCCCAGTATGTCTTTCGATGGTAAGATGCGGGCTTAGTGGTGATGCATACTGGAATCCTTTAGAGGTGGCCCGTATAGCAGAAAAACAGGGATATTATGTAGATGGAGCAGGATCTTCCTGGGATTTGATGGTATCGGGAGCAGAACAGATTGGACTTATGGCATATGGTATATCATTCGATGAAAGCAGTATTTTGTCTGAATTGCAGGCAGGTACACCGATCATTTGTGTGGTAGGTCCCGGAGATTTTACGACAACGGGACATTTTATTGTGCTGGCAGGTGCGGATGCAGACGGAAATATTATAGTCAGGGACCCTAACAGCAGGAGGAACAGCGAAAAGACATGGAGGATAGAGGAATTAATGCCGCAGATTCGGAATTTATGGGGATATTATTTATCTTAGAAATCACTATGTCAACACACCTGCCAGACTGGAAAATTCTTTTGAAATACAGTTATAATTGAGGTGTTCCCAATATTGACATAGTTTCCTATGCTTGTTAAAATGAAACATAAAGAATTGCTTTTATGTTCCAATATTTATGTTTATGTTATGGGTGGATCAGCTATCCGGTATAGCGGTCACTATGCAGAAAATTTATAGAGCATTGGGGGAAAATAGATATGTATCGTTGCCATATTCGTTTTTATTTAATAGGTCATTCACACAGGGCATTTGAACTTATAAAAGAAATGTCTCCAATGGAACATTTTACACATGAGTTTTTTGAGAGTGAAAAGTATGAGAAATCATTGGCAGATGGGGCTGACGTGATTCTGGCTGACTTTCAGGGAGCGGATATAACGGAAGAAGTAAAGACACTGACAGCAGATAATAAGGGCAGATCCGAGATTATCCTGCTTACAAAACAGGAGCAGATTACGCTTTTGATGGAGCAGGGATTGTGCGTGGATATCAAGGATATATGGACGCTGCCTATGTCAGATGGGGAAATCAGCTTCCGTTTTTTAAAGTGGCAGGAGTCCTATAAAATGAGTAAGGATTTCTGGCAGACAAATCAGTATTTTGAGGCTACTATTAACAATATTCCCAATCTGATCTGGTACAAAGACAAAGACGGTATTCATGAGAAGGTAAATGACAGCTTCTGTAAAGTTGTGAATAAAACGAAAAAGCAAGTGGAGGGACAGGGTCACGCCTATATCTGGGATGTTGAACAGGATGATCCTGCCTGTATAGAATCAGAGCAGGAGGTTATGACTAAGAGGGAAACCTGCATATCCGAAGAAACTATCCAGACAGGAGAGGGATTAAGGATTCTTACGACTTACAAATCCCCATTATATGATCTTGATGAAAGCGTGATGGGAACGGTTGGTGTTGCTATTGATATAACACAGGAGCGTGCTTATCAACAGGAGATAATGGAGAGAAACAGAATTTTGGAGATGGTTTTTTCTGCAACAGATTGTGGAATGATATGCCATACAGTAGATGGTTCTCGTATACTCAGTATTAATACGGTAGCACTTAAAATCCTGGGGTATGAATCCCAGGATGAATTGATGGCAACAGGGTTTAATATGATTGCGGCATCTGTTGTGGATGAAGATAAAGAGAGGCTTCGTACGAGTATTGAAAAACTCAAAGAAGAAGGTGACAGTATCAGTGTAGAATATCGTGTGCAGCATATGGATGGGAATGTGCGGCACATTATGGGCAATATCAAGCTGTTAAAGGAAAACGGTCAATTGTTTTATCAGCGTTTTCTTTTAGACTGTACTGATCAGAAATTACAGGAGAAAAAAGAACAGAAAAAGAATGAAAAACGCAATAGAGAACTGATTCAGGCTTTAAGTATAGATTACAATCTTGTATGTGTACTGGACCTTGATACAGGCAATGGAAGTACAATTCAGCTTATGGATTGCAAAGATCACATATTGTCGTCTATTTTTGAAGGCGGACAGCCACTAGGAGAAAGCATAGAACGTTACATACAGACCTGCGTTTATGAAGATGATAGAGAGATGCTGAGAAAAGCGGTTTCTCTGGAAGAATTGAAAAAAGAATTAAGAAAAAAGAAGATATGTTATGCCAATTACAGGGTGGTCTGTAATAATGAGGTGAAGTACTTCCAGATGAAAGCTGTCCGTACTGGTATGGAGGAGAGCAGCCAAGGTGTTGTCTTAGGACTTCGTTCAGTGGATGAAGAAATCCGCAATGAAATGAAGCAGAAGAGTCTGTTGGAAGATGCACTTTTACAGGCAAACAGGGCAAGTAAAGCAAAGAGTGTATTTTTATCTAACATGTCACATGATATCCGTACACCGATGAATGCAATTGTCGGATTCACATCTCTGGCAATTACACATATTGACCATAAGGAACAGGTGGAGTCTTATCTAAAGAAGATTATGACTTCTGGCAATCATCTGCTCAGCCTGATCAATGATGTTCTGGATATGAGCCGCATCGAAAGCGGTAAGATGCGTTTGGAAGAGAAACTGTGCAGCCTGCCGGATATTCTGCATGGTCTGCGAAGCATTTTACAGGGTGAGATTCGTGCGAAACAGCTGGAACTTTATATTGATACGGTGGATGTGTTTGATGAAGAGATTTATTGTGATAAGCTGAGACTGAATCAGATCCTTTTAAATCTTCTCAGTAATGCTGTTAAGTATACGGGAGCGGGCGGGATTGTCAGTATGCGAATTACAGAGAAAACCGGAGCTCCGAATGGGTGTGCAAATTATGAATTCCACATTAAGGACACTGGCATTGGTATGAGTGAGGAATTTGTAGCACATATTTTTGAACCGTTTGAAAGGGAAAGAAATACTACAATCAGCGGAGTCCAGGGAACCGGTCTTGGGATGGCGATAACTAAAAATATCGTGGATATGATGAATGGCTCCATTGAAGTGAAAAGTGAGCAGGGAACGGGTACAGAGGTTATAGTTTCCTTTACATTTCGGCTGCATGACGGGGAAAAGGAGCCGCAGGATATACCGGAACTTAAGAATTGCAGGGCTTTGGTAGTGGATGATGATTTCAATACCTGTGACAGTGTATCCTATATGCTGGGACAGATTGGAATGCGGGCAGAGTGGACATTATCCGGAAAAGAGGCAGTACTGCGTACCCGTCAGGCGATTATGCGAAATGATAATTATTGTGTGTATATTATTGACTGGCTGCTTCCTGATATGAATGGTATTGAGGTTACCAGAAGAATCAGAAAAGAGATGGGAGAGGATGTTCCAGTCATTGTCCTGACTGCATATGATTGGTCTGATATTGAAGATGAGGCGAAAGAGGCTGGTGTTACGGCATTTTGCAGCAAACCGCTATTTTTATCTGAATTAAGAAGCTGCCTGTATTCTATTGTAAATGCAGATGATGAGAAGGAAACGAAGGGGGCGGAGGAGCAGGTTAATCATCATACAGGGCGCATTTTATTGGCGGAGGATAATGAGCTGAATCAGGAAATTGCCGAAGCAATCTTAACAGAGGCAGGATTTAGTGTGGAGATTGCAGGGAATGGGCAGATTGCCGTGGATATGTTGGAACAATCCGAACCTGGGTATTATCAACTTGTGCTTATGGATGTTCAGATGCCGGAAATGAATGGGTATGAGGCAACTAAAGCAATCAGAAAAATGGAAAATAGCGAGAAGTCGACCATTCCGATAATAGCGATGACAGCCAATGCGTTTGAAGAGGATAAACAGCAGGCTTTGAGTAGTGGAATGAACGGGCATATAGCAAAACCGATTGATGTTAACATTTTATTTGATACGCTGGATAAAATATTAAATTAAATTATCGGATGTTTTTACATCCGGACCCGAAAGGGGATGAGGGGTAGATTATGGGGCAGATATTGATTGTAGCGAGAGAACAGGATATCAAGTCGTATAAAGAGATTGCGAAGGAGTATAAGGTTGGTTTTGAGGTGAATGATTTTTATAATCCTGAAGTGCTGGAGAATGAGGAAGAGATGAACCGTTTGATTGAGTTTTATCAGAGAGAAGGACTGCCGGAGGAAAGTACGATGCACGGTGCCTTTTTTGATATAGTAGTGTTCAGCCATGATTTAAGGATTCGTGAAATATCAGAACTGCGTATGGAGCAGAGTATGAAAATTGCAGTCAGAATCGGTGTGAAAGGTGTTGTGTTCCATACGAATATCAGTCCGGTGCTTTCCGGCGTGGAGTATGACCAAAGAGCAATTGAAATGACGGTAGAATATTTGGAATGTCTTTTAAAACGATATCCGGATACGGAAATTTATCTGGAAAATATGTTTGATACAGATCCGGACATTCTGGCTGCTATTTCTGAACGACTCTGTATCTATGAGAATTATGGTGTGTGTTTTGATTATGCACATGCAAGTATTTCTTCTACGCCGATGAAGACATGGATAGAAGCGTTGGCGCCTTATATTAAGCATATTCATATCAATGACAATAATTTGAAAAGGGACCAGCATCTTGCACTGGGAGATGGAAAGATTGACTGGCATCAGTTTATGGAATATAAAGAAAAATATTTTGATGCCTGCAGCTTGGTGATAGAGACAACACTGCCGGAAAATCAGCGGCGTTCATTGAAATATTTGGAACAGAATTTTAATGATGTAGTCTGAAACGCATGATTGACGATAAGATTGTGCCAAGCGGATTATGAAAATCTGCTTGTGCAAGGTATCATGTGCATGAAAATTGCTTTGCAATTGGTTATAAAAAGCAGATAGGTGGGCAGGCAGACAATTTTGCAAAGCAAAATTGGTTACAACAGGTGGAGGATTTGATATGGAAAAACGCAGACCGTTACAGGCAGAAGAAATGCTGGAACAGATTTTTTATTATATGAATCAATTAGTGGATGAAAAAGAATTTGCAGCTACCGTTTTATTATTGACGGATCTTGGGAGGACACTTGTAAATTCCGAGCGTGCATCATTTTGGTACTGGGATAGGAATAAACACCAATATTGGACATTAGCAGCATCTGACAGTGGGCGGATTATTGTGCCTGAGGGAACCGGAATCGTAGGTGCGTCCATTGGAAATAAAGAAACCATTGTTATGAATCAACCATATGAAGATGACCGGTTTAATTCACAGGTAGATAAAGATACAGGTTATGTGACAAGATCTATTCTTTGCATGCCGGTTACAAATGCCAGAGGAGAGGTGATAGGTGCTTATCAGGCGATTAACAAACTTGGAGAGAATGGGGACAGTGTATTTGATGAACAGGATGTGCGGCATCTGTCAATGGCGGCAGCGTTTTGTGGTAAGACGCTGGAATCACAGATGTTATATAAGGAAGCTCATGAGGACCCATTGACAAAGCTAAAAAACCGCAGAGGTTTTTACTCTTATTTCAGTGATTTTGTCCAGCCGGTAATAGGGAGCAAAAGTGTTTCAGTTGTTATAGGTGATATTGATTTTTTCAAGAAGATAAACGACACCTATGGACATAATGCAGGGGATGCGGTACTGGTACATATAGCTGATTCTTTGAAAAGCAGTGTGGCAGATCGTGGTGAAGTAGTCCGTTGGGGAGGAGAAGAATTTGTATTGCTGTTTACAGATTGTGATGAGCAATCAGCTGCCGGACATGCAGAAGAGATACGAGAGAGGGTAGAAGACGGTATCTGTGAATTTGAAGGACAGCAGATAAAGGTTACTATGTCCTTTGGAGTAAAGGAATTGGAAAGTGGTCAAACATTAGACGAAACTATCGAATATGCAGATGCAAGACTGTACCAGGCAAAGACATCAGGACGCAACCGTGTAGTTTTCAAAGATGCATAGACAGGAAGAGATATTATACATTTTTTGTATATAAGGAGACAACACAGGTTGGGAGGGATCAGTATGGCGAATAAGAACTCCGTTTTTATTAGTTATTGTTCAAAGGATATAAAATTTGTTAACCAGATTATAGAAGAGCTGGAAAAGATGGGAGTGCCATACTGGAAAGCACCGGAAATGATACCGGCAGGCTCCAGCTATGCAAGGGAGATACCGCAGGCGATTCAGAACTGCATGGTATTTTTACTGGTTTTGTCTCCGACGTCACAGTCATCCATATGGGTAGAGAAGGAGACCGACAGTGCAATCTGTAACCGGAAGATTATCATTCCGTTTCAGATTCATGAAATGGTATTAAATGATACCTTCCGCTTTTATTTGAATAATGTACAGATGATATCTTATTTTGAAAATCCTAAGAAGGCATTTTTAGATTTGAGACGTCAGCTTGGACAGCTGATGCCGGAAATTTTTGCGGAACAGGATAGCAAGACCGGAATGATAGTACAGGAGGTATCATCAAAGGATAATGAGGAAAGGCGGATTGATTCGATACAAAGTGAGAAGGATGCGCGGGAAAAGGTATTGAGTATTGAACCTGTTCCGTTAGGAACCAAAAAACGCAGAAATGCAAATGCTTTTCGCATGAACCGTATTCCTCTGGCATGCCAGCATTGTGGATGTAAAGTTCTCAAAAATATAACAGTAGGAGTTTATCGATGTGAGCGCTGTGGCAGGGATAATTATGATGATTTTCAGACCATCCGTAATTATCTGGAGAGGACAGGTGCAGCGTCTGCACTTGTGATTGAACGGGATACAGGTGTACCAAGAAGGATTATTGAGTATTTTTTCAGGGATGAATATCTGGAAATACCGAAGCATTCACCGGTACGTGTACCATGTGAATGTTGCGGGGCACCCATCCGGACAGGCGTTTTATGTGACAACTGTAAAGCAGATCCCAAGAAACAGCCTAATGGTGAGAGAAAGGGTTCCTGGCATTCGCTTTGGTAAAAAGACAGCATATATTAAAAGTCCGGGGTGGATATTATGGAGAAAGTAATCTGGGTAATTGGCAGCGAGAGAAAGGAAATGTTAGAGGCACAAAGAAGAATTAATTCGACGGGAAGTATGCGTGCGCTTTGTCTGTTGTCATTTTCTGCCGTGCAAAGGGCAGTAGAGACACAAAATGCAGAAGGTTTGTCAAGAATCAGCTCCCCATCGCTGATAATCATGGATTATCGGACGGCGGTGGAAGAAGATTTTTTGTCGATATCTTATTTGAAAAAACAGCAGGCTTTTGCAGGTGTGCCTCTGTTTTTTATGACAGAAGAAAGAAATCAGGAATTAGATGAAAAATGTTTTGCCAGAGGAGCTATGGTCGTCTTGCTCAAACCTTTTTCCAAATCCGGTATTTTAAGAGTGGAGAGAATGGCATGGCAGTATGAAGTGACAAGGAATTATGAAAAGGTTCTGCAAAAACAGGCAGGAGATTTACAGGCTGCAAGGGAAATCATACGTTTGAACCAGAAGTTAGAATCCAGAAATAAACTGCTTCATCAGGTGTTTGGAAGATATTTTTCAGACAAGGTTTTAGAACTGATTTTGGAGCATCCGGAAGGTGCTGTAATCGGTGGAGAAAAGAAGGAGCTTACGGTTATGATATCGGATTTAAGGGGCTTTACGTCTATTTCAGAGGAATTAGAGCCGGAATCTGTTATCAAACTCCTGAATTTCTATTTTGGAAAAATGGTAGAAGTGATAACAAGTTATAGGGGAACTGTCATTGAATTTACAGGAGATGGTGTGCTGGCAGTATTTGGTGCACCGCTGGTATCTGAAGAACAGACAGCAGATGCAGTGGCTGCCGCAGTCACTATGCAGAACCGAATGGGTGAAGTAAATGCTTATTGTGAAGAACAGGGCTATCCAGTACTGGAAATGGGGATTGGTGTGCATAGGGGAGAAGCTTTTATCGGCAATGTAGGTTCGGAAAAAGTGATGAGATATAATGTGGTAGGTAAAGTTGTCAATGAATGTTCCCGCATTGAGAGTTATAGTGTAGGCGGGCAGGTTCTGGTATCTAAGGAAGCACTGAATATGATATCGTGTCCGGTAGAAGTCCATAACCGTATGGCCGTTATGGCAAAAGGGGTGCATAAGCCGGTTCCGGTATGTGAGGTGATTGGAATCGGTGGTGATTATCAGTGCAGGATTGAAAATGTAGAGTTTGATGTTTTAAAGACTGTGGAGGAATGGATTGTCTTTAACCTGTATAGGATTGAGGGGAAATTAGTGTCTGAAGAACCTGTTATGGCGGTGCTTACACAATTTTCCAGAAAACGTGCAGTGGTGGTGCTGCTGGACCGGGAAGATGAAAAGATACGGAATAGTGAATCTGGAGAAAAACAGGATCTCGGTTTCTATGCAGAGGGGCAGTTGGAAATGTATTCGGATGTAGAAATATTTGCCGCCAGAAAAGATGGAAGGGCAATTTTTAACGGGGTTTATGCCAAAGTGGTAGAGTGTAAAGAGAATGAACTGATTCTGCACTTTACTCATGTAAATCAGAGCTTTCAGGGCTTTGCAGAGGAAATGCTGTCATAGCTGATGGGATTGTTTTGTAAAAGGGCACAGGAGAAATGAGGAAAATATGGAAGAAAAGATGTATGGTTTTATAAGGCAGGAGAATATCGCATTACCGGGCATTGTTCAAAGCTATCGATATGAAGATAACGCAATGGTAGTGGCACAGATAGAGGAATGCATATTTAAAGGGCTTTCAGCACAGATGATGGAGGTGGAGCTTCCGGCAGTAAACATACTGGACTATGAGGAATATATGCGGGTGTTCGATTGCCATTTTCTTTTGTTTGTCTGGAAAGAACAGGAGGAGGATAGACTGTATTTCTTTAGTGATACAAAAAGACTTCGTGCACTGGAATTCCTGGATTATCTGATACCGGAATTCGGATTGGTGAAGGGAAAAGCAGCGGGTGCGGGAGGAAGGATTTCTTCTGCTATTTTGAAAGTAAAGATATCAGGAATGGAACTTGCCAATTCCATGGAATATTTCCTAAAGATGTCAGATTCTTATCATAAAGATTGCGTATGTATTGAAGCGGGGACTTACGGAAGAGAACATAAAGCGGATATTCAGAAGATGAAAAAATATAGAAAGAAAAAGATTCCCTGGGCGGTCGTAAAGACGACGGATATTGTAAAGAAGGGAGAAAACATCCGCATTAAATCGCTGGAAAATGAATCGGGTATTACACTGACGGCTGATCCGGAATTGTATATTATGATTGGATGCCGAGGGGAAGTATATGATATGAAACGTATCAAATTTGAACAGACTTATGATGAAACAGAAGAATCCGTCGATATTTTTAAACAGATGCTGGATTTTCTTCCGGAAGCGGAGATTGATGATACAGGGGAATATATCAGCTTGGATGAAATTGCTCATTTGTGTTATCCAAAACCAGGTTCGGGCATTTATGCAAAAAAACTGGGAAAAAGGACTAAAATTTTTCCAGCAGAGGGCAGTGAAGAGTATTATCTTGGAAGACCGGGGGATTATATGGCTGTACGTCCTGAGGATTTTCAGGATATATATGTGGTGCAGCGTGAGATTTTCCGCCAGACCTATGAAGAAGATTTTTCCTGAAAAAATGAAAATTGGTAAGGTATTTTTTATGGGAATACTGCACATATTATTGGTATAGTAAAAAATAAAGATTTTTATGTATGCCATAAAAGTGGCAGAATGGAGAAAAACATGAGCATATTGAATAATGATGAAATTCCGGTAGGGTTAAGCATGGCACTTGCGGAGAATTTACATGCCATGGAGAGGTTTAGCAATATGGATGAGAGCGAAAAACAGGAGTTTATCCGTCGTTCCCGTGCAGTGGGTTCTAAGCAGGAAATGAGGAGTCTTGTTTCAGGTTTGGATAGTATGAATTGACTAAAATGAAAAAAAGCCGGAAAAAAAGGGGCTGTCACATCAGAGAAAATTTTTCTGGATGCGACAACTCCTTTATCATTAGTATTTTAAGGCTTTTAGCTTGTTTAATTGTCAAGTTTCGTGAGGTTGTCAGCTAACGGCCTCTAACTCTACTAGCTGATGGTTAATGCTGTCAAATGAGGAAATATGCTTATTTAGTTTGTTGCAGATACGCAGCATTCTGGAACAATCGATCATTTTACCAGAATGTGCTAAGTCCAGCATCAGTTTTCGGTATTTTGCAATTTGTCTGCCTTCAGCTTCGAGTTGCTTTAATAGATTCTCTTGTTGTTCTTCCATAAAACTTCCTCCTTTTAGTATTTCTGTGTTCTTATAATACCATATATAGGGGATATATGATTCGGTAATGATTCGCACTTTTCATATTATTTCGACAAATTCTATCAGCATATGGTGGTATCTTCGACAATATCAAGGGATTATATAGGGAGAGAAAATGTCGATATATGGTTATTCCCAAGGAATTATAGTGATGGTAAAATTTGCATTTGTGTTACATTGGTAAATATAATACTTTTCTATATTTTCAGTAGAATCGGTAAATTTGCCATAATCATCCCAGTTTAAGACGCGGACTCCAACCAGCATGGCTTCTGCAAAATAATAACTGGGTGATTCTATAGGTATATTTTTATATGAGGGCAGGCTCTGGGATGCAGGTACTCTGAGGAAGGAAACAGGAGTCGTGCTCTTTTTGTATTTTTTTCGAAAGTGTTCTCTGGTCATCCGTGAAAGATTTTTGGAATCTTCATAGGAAGAGGAACTGTTATTAGGATTAGGCTTTAAATTCGGACGGTTTACGGAGATACATAACAGTGTCCCTTTTTCAGTCATGAGGATGGTATGGGTTTCTGTATCATCGTATTTGTAGAAATGAATCAGCCAGTAATATGCAGTGTAGGTATGGAATGTGCTTTCTGTGCATTTATAAAGTTCAGCATCCCAGGAATACCAGTTTCCGTAAGAAGAGTCAAAATGATAGGGATAGAGTGTATTCTGGTATAATTCTTCCACGGCTTTTTTGGCAAGATCTGCGGCTTCAGTTTCCGTAATGTCGGACTGGGAAGAATCCACTGAAGTTTCTGTGCTTTCCCATACACCGGATATCAGTTTCATTTTTTCATATTCTGTAAGCTTTGAAGATGCATTTTTAGAAATAACAGAATTGCTGGCAATGTAATAATCCCGTGGAGCTGGCAGTGCTTTTCCAAGATTCATGGAAAAAAATATATGCAAAAGAATGCCCGGTAGTAAAATACCAGCCAGAACAACAACTGGGCAAACATAGAATAACAGTGATTTATGTTTTTTCTTGTTCATTGTGCTGCCTCCTCATCTATCATGATATTGCTGGTAAAAAGCATGATGGAAATAGTAGTGCCATTTCCGGGACTGCTTTTGATATCCCATTTGGCTCCATGTTTTTTTAATATGATTGAGACAAGTGACATCCCCAGTCCCGCGCCTCCTTCTTCCCGGGTACGGGATTTATCTGCCATATAAAATTCGTCACAGATATGCAAAATGGTTTCGGCATCCATACCGCATCCCCAGTCTTTTACTTCAAATATATAGTAGTCTTTTTCTGTTTTTCCATGGAACAGGATATGGCTTTTTTCATGAGAAGCTTTTCTGGCATTGTCGATCAGGTTGATAAAGACAGTTTTCAGCAGTTCTGGTTCCCCCCATATTATTGAGGGTTCTATATCAATATCTAAAAGAATTTCCTTTCGGTTTAAAATAGGCTGCATGCTTTGTACGATTTCCTGTGCAAAGGAAGAGGTGTCTATTTCAGTTTTTATGATTTCGCTTTTTCCCAGATAGATCAGATCAAATAGTTTCATGGACATGGTTTCCAGACGCTTTCCCTCACTGTAAATATACTGATAAGCAAGCTGCCGGCGTTCTTCACTGACATTTTTATTACGCAGCATATCGGCATAGCCGATAATAGTAGTCATAGGAGTCTTGATTTCGTGGGTAAAGTCGGCGACAAATTGTTCCCGCTGTTTTACCATAGCGTTTAATTCTTCAATATGCTCGGAAACAGAGGAAGCCATATCATTAAATTTGGCAGAGAGCATCCCTACTTCATCATCAGAAGAAATATCGGCTCTGACCGCATAGTTTCCTCTGGCAAAATAATCGGTAATGGTATTTAACTGTTCCAGAGGATTTGTAAGACGCTGGCTGATAAAATACAAAAAGACAGAAGAAACTGCCAGTACGGTAGCCATAAGCAGTGAAAAATATCGGATCTGACTGTATAATAGTTGATAGGTATCATTGGTGTTTCTCTTGGTGATGATATATAAATCCTGTTTATTTATAATGTTTTTTGAGGTGACATAGATAAAATAGTCCTCATTTTCACGGCATAGAATATAATTTTTGGAGCCAAGTTCCAGGGAAGAAAAAAGGTCTTTGGGTACTAGTGAGAGATCATTATTTTCCGGATTGTTATTGTTATAGACCATCTGTCTGCCGCAGACGATATAAAAAGAGGAAAGCTGGGACAGGATACTGGAATTCGTGTTATCTCCGATATCTGCCAGATTTTTTATAAAGCTTTGAGATGGAGAATTTAAAACATCCAAAAGCTGATATTCAATAGAGGATTGAATCAGATTGTTTTCTTCAACGGCATAGGAAAGCTGGATTTCGAACGCCTGTCTGAAATTCCGGTGGATAATAATGAAGCCGAGAATCCCCAGACCAATCGATAAAAATGTAATATTGACCATGATTACTTTGTATCGAAAATGCATAGCTGCCTCCTGTTTTATTCTTTGGAATCCAGACAATATCCGGACTTGTAAAGTGTTTTTAAATGTTTTTCCAACCCTGTTTTTTTGCGAAGCCTTTGAATGTGAAGTTCCAGAGTACGCGTATTGCCATCATATTCGGTTTCCCATACAGTTTCATATATTTTACCGCGGTCAAGAACTATATCTTTATTACGTACAAAGTATACCAGCAGTTCGAATTCTTTTGGTGTTAATTCTACAAGTGTACTGTTTTTATGGACAGTCCGTTTATTCAGATCAATAATTAAATCGTGAAAAGCCAGAACTTTTTCACTTTTGTGAAAACGTCTTAAAACAACCTGGATTCTTGCCAGCAGTTCCGTTATTTCAAAAGGTTTTATGATATAATCTTCTGCCCCTGAAGTTAAACCATCTACCCGGTCTTTTAAAGCACTTTTTGCAGTTAAAAAGATGACAGGAATCTGTAAAGGTTTAATATAGTCTAATAATTCGTAACCGTTTATGTGGGGAAGCATGATATCTAAAAGAACGAGATCAAATGTCTGTTCCTCTAAAATATCAGCAGCTTCTAAGCCGTCAAAAGCACAGGTACATTGATATCCGGCATCTTCCAGATTCATTCGGATTAAGTCAGATATGGGGTGTTCATCTTCTACGATCAGTATTTTTATCATGAAAATATCGCCTTTCATTATATTGTTATTTCCATTAAAATATATAATATATGAAGAAATTGTATCAGAAATGCATAGATAAATACAATATTTTTTATCAAAAGATTATCATTTGGATAAAATTCTGATGCAGGAGGAAGGTATAGTGTATTATACACTTAATTAAATTGCATTTTAATAATATCAGGAGGATTAGAATGAAAATGAAAAAGAAGTATATGGGAATTTTGGCGGCAGTATTATTTTTGATGCTGACAGGCTGTGGAACAGAGCGGGTTACTTATGAGGAAGAAAAATCATCCAGGCAGAAAAATAGTGAGATAAATCAGGAAGAGTCAGCAGGAACCACATTAATGGAGACGCTTGGAGTAGAGGAAGAGTGGAAAGAAAGAATCACCCTTGATAATGGAAAGATATTTCACATTGCGGCACAAGTATCGGTTCCTGATGTTCCCAGGATGAGCCTGATGGAGGTATCGGAATATTATTATACGCCAGAAGATAAGAAACGGATTGCGGAATACTTTCTGGACAAGGGGAGCATACAGGTTGATTTGGGTAGGGTGTATACAAAGGAAAGAATTGAGGAAGAGATCAAACTCTGGGATAAAGCATTAGAAGGGGCACAAAAGCAGGGAATGGAGGAACATATTGAAGTAGCCAGAAGCGAGAAAAAGAAACTGGAAGGTCTGCTTAATGAGACATCAAGAATGGATGAGATAGATATGTATCCCGGTGATTACACGGAAGACTATTTTACGGGTTCGAGAGAAGAGAAAGAGTATGTACTTAGTTTTGAAATCAATGAGGAGGAGCATATATCCAACTGGAATTTGTCTGCCGAGCATACTGAAGAGTTTAATGAAACAGGTGAAAAGTGGTGGTTGTCCGGCAATGCTTCTGATAATAAATGTACCATGACGAAAGAAGAAGCAGAAAAAAAGGCAGTACAGATATGTAAAGAGCTTGGGATTACCGGTATGGTACCGGCACAGGTCAGCACTGTACAGTGGGGTGACCAGCAAGAAAATAACGGGTATTGTATTGTACTGGGCAGAGAAAATGCAGGAGTTGTAATAAAACCGGCACTTTATTTTACAAAAAATGAAATGTCTTACCGGAATACGGAAAGTGGCGGGAAAACACCATACGAGCAGGAGCGTATAGAGATTGGAATTAACGACAAAGGGCTCTTTTGGATGTGCTATAACGGGAGCTTGTCCGTGGATAAGGAAGGGACAGAGATAAAGCTTCTTGCATTTGACCAGGTTAAGGAAGCATTTAGGAAAGAAATCATCAGTAAAAATATTGCATGGTCTGAAAAGGAAGCCCATAATCTGGATTTGATTTATTTTAGATTTATGGACGAGAATCAGTCAGGAAAATACACTTATATTCCGGTATGGAGATTATCAGCATATGAAATAGAATATGCTACAGGATATATGGGTTCTGAGAAGGATTGTATTATGATTAATGCGATAGACGGCAGCTGGGTAGATATCGACGAGGTGGGAGGAAGCTATTATGTGCCTCCTAAAGAAGTGTTATATTTATATTATGAATGATGACTGCAAGATGTTAAAAAATTTTTTATGATTAGTTAAAGAGAATGGAGGTTGATTAAAATGAAAAAGAAGTATATAGGAATTCTGGCTATGACAGTACTTTTTGCATTGTCGGGCTGTGGAACAAAACAGGTTTCTTATGAAGTGGAAAAAACATCTTCTGGTAAAGATAGCAAAATAAGCCAGGAAGAGTCAGCAGGCACCACATTAATGGAAACGCTTGGAGTGGAGGAAGAATGGACAGAAAAGGTCAGCCTTGACGGTGGGGACAGTTTTCACATTGCAGCGGAAGTATCAGTTCCTGACGTTCCCAAGATGAGTCTGATGGAGGTATCGGAATATTATTATACATCTGAAGATAAGAAACGGGTTGCAGAACACTTTTTTGATGAGGGGAGCATACAGGTTAATTTAGAGGCGGTTCCCACGAAGGATAATATTGCAAGAACGGTTCAGGAATGGGAGAAGGCACTGGAAAGATTCGAGGAAGAAGGTATTGAAGAGAAGATTGCAATCGCTAAGAGTGAAAAAAAGAAACAGGAGAGTTTGCTCAATGAGGCACCAAAGGCAGATGAGATAAGTTTGTCTCCAGATGATTACCTACAGGACAGTTTTAAGGGATTGATAGACGGAAAAGAGTTTGAACTTGATTTTGATATCAATGAAGAGGAACACATATCCCAATGGACTTTGTGTGCGTCTTTAGAAACTTATAAAGAATTTAATGAAACCGGTGCTGAGTTTTGGAGTCCTGGCATTGCTTTTGATAACAAATGTGCCCTGTCAAAAGAAGAGGCAGAGAAAAAGGCGGTACAGATATGTGAAGAGCTTGGAATTACCAGTATGGCACCAGTACGGGTTAAGGCTGTACAGTGGGGAGACCAGAAGGAAAATAACGGGTATTATGTTGTATTAGGCAGAGAAAACGCAGGAGTTGTGATGGAACCGGTAACTTATTTTACAGGAAATGAACAGTTTTACCGGGATACGGAATACGGCGGGAAAACACCATATGAGCAGGAAATCATAGACATTGGCATCAATGACAATGGGGTTTTCTGGATGCGGTATTCTGGAAGTTTATCTGTGGATAAGGAAGGGACAGAGGTAAAGCTTCTATCATTTGACCAGATCAAGGAAGCATTTAGGAAAGAGATTATCAGTAATGATATCATTTGGTCTGGTATGGACGCTCATAATCTGGATTTGATTTATTTTAGGTTTATGAATGAGAAACAGTCAGGAAAATACACATATGTTCCGGTATGGAGATTAACACCATATGAAGTGGAAAGTGGCATGGGATCTAATGTTGCTGAGTGGAATTGTATTTTTATCAATGGGATAGATGGCAGTCCGGTAGATATCGATGAGGCAGGAGGAAACTATTATGTGGCTCCGGAATCATTATTATATAATTATGAATGATAACTGGAAGGTATTGAAAGAGATTATCTTATGACCGGTTGAAGAGAATGGAGGTTGATTTAAGATGGAAAAGGGGAAAAAAGCATATTTTTTTCTGGTGATTCTCTGTCTGTCCGGTATTTTATCAGGGTGTAAGTCTGACAGCGGAGGCGGAGAGAAGGAAGTTCAGGTAACAATTGAGGATTATCAGAGAAAAGCATATCTGACAACAGCGGTTAAGTACGGTACGATAGAACCTGTGCTTACTCTGGAGCTTACTCCGGATAAGCTGGAGAGCAACTCTTATTCCATCAGACAGGAAATGCTGGAGGTGGAATCAGTAAACGTGGAAAAAGGTGCCAGGGTGCAGGCAGGGGAAGTTATGGTCGCATTTAAAGCAGATGAGATTAAGGATACGATTGCGGAATATGAAAAGCGCAAAGATGAAGACCAGATGCTGATTGATCATTATACCAAGCTGATGAAGATTGACAAGAAAGCAGATTATTCTTCAGATATTAAAAAATTAAAGAATGATCTGAATGTAGCAAATCTGTATATTAAAGAACAAAATGACAGGCTTTCGGAATACCAGTTAGTGGCTGAGAAACCGGGAACGGTTACGAGTATTCATGAAGAGCTGCTAAAAGGTTTTGGGACAGGCGGAAAAGCACTGATTACGATAGCTTCAGGTTCCTCTAATTATACAACTTCCACAGCAGATGATTTTGAGTTTCAGGTTGGAGATGTTTATGAAGCCCAGTTTGGAGTAGGAGTTTATGAGATGAAGATAGTTTCAGTGGAAGAGGTGGAAGGGCTTCGTAAAATTATCTTCGAACCGGTGTCCGACATGGTGGGAGTAGCAGAAAATGAGATTCTTACCATAAATATAAAAAAGGAAAAAATACAGAACGCAGTTTATGTGGAAGAAGCAGCAATTTTTACTGTTGAAGATAAAACATACGCTTTTATTGTGGATGAAAATGGGTTCAGGGAGGCAGTAGCTGTAACAACAGGAGATACGGTAGATGGATATGTAATTATTAAAGACGGTTTGAAAGAAGGAGAGCAGGTGACGTTAAATTGAGTGAAAGGAAAAGAAAAAAATGCACAGCATGGTTTCTGGTATTCATACTTTTGCTGACAGGATGCACCGGGATAAAAGATGAGATTCCGGAGCTGATTGTACCTGTAGTCAATAACCAGTCATATCGTCCTGTAGAATACGGAAGAGTAGGCAGACTTCAGATTAAAATAGCAAATGTTGTACCGGAGGAATACTGTCATTTTACAAAAACACCAACACAGATTTCAGAAATCAAAGTGGACATCGGGGAGTATGTGGAAGAAGGAGCGGTATTAGCTGTAGTGGATATAGAAGAGTTCCAATCGGAGATTGATAATAAAAGGGCAGAGATTACATTGAAGAAAAATGTAAAAGAATACAGGGACAGAATCTGCCAGGAAGAATTGGAGGAGCAGGAGTTTAAGAAAAAGGCATGTAAGGAGGCAGATGATAAAAAAGGGGAAAAGGAATGTGATACACAGATTAATATCATAAAAGAGAACAGACGCTACAACCAGCTGCTTTTTGAACATCAGGTTAAGATGTTAAATGAGGAAATTGAGGAGTTAAACGAGTATATTGAAGACGGGACGATAAAGGCAAGACATTCAGGATATGTAAGCTATATAAAAAATTTATCGGAAACAAGTAATATAGGAAGCATGGAAAATATTGTGATTGTATCGGATTATGATACGTTACATATTGAACTTGAAGAAGATATGTCTACATCTTTTTATGACACATGGATGGAGACCTATGATGAAATTTATACGGTAATCAGTGGGAAGGAATATTCGGTAGAACCCTATGTTCATAGTAATAAAGAACTAATCGCAATACAAAGTGCTGGCTGTTATCCCAAAATCCGTCTTGAAATTAAAGGAAACACAGATAAAATCCATGCCGGGGACAAGATTCCTGTATATTTTGCTTCCGGTGCAGATAAAGAGGTTTTAAAAATAGGTACTGATTCGCTGTATCATGACGGGGACCAGGATTTTGTTTATGTAAAGAACGGAGAGGATAAAGAAAGACGTGATGTGAAAATCGGGCAGATGAATATGACGGATGCAGAGGTGATGAGTGGACTGGAAGAAGGAGAATGGGTATTTTACTCCTCTAATGCCGCTATTCCCGAAGAGTATGAAGAATATACGGTAAAGACAGAAGAATATAGTCCTAAAAAGAGTGACAGGGAATTAAATTATCAGTATACCTATACAAAGGTTTACGCATATACACAGGATATCAGCGCACTGGTGGAAAGCGTGAATTTGAAAAGTGGTGCAGCGGTTGAAAAAGGAGATTTGGTCTGTGTTCTGGATACGGGAGCTGGTAGTGCCAGAATAAAAGAGACAGAGAATGCACTGGGAAGCTTAAAAATGGATTATGATAAGAATCAGGAAGAGTATGAGAAGCGGATAAAAAATTTGGAAAAGCAAATAAAACAGAAAGAAAAGTACAAGGACAAAAAGTTAAAACCAAAAGAGGCAGAAAATGAAGGGATGGAAATGCTGGAAAAGGCAGATGAAGAAGAGCCGATTGTAAAGGAAAAGACCAGGATAACGGAAAAAGGAACGCAATTTCCGGAAAAAGCGGTGAAAACTGCGGGGGAGCAGATATCGGAAGAACCACCTAAGACTTCAGAAGAGCCAGTGATAGGAGAACAGGAATCAGAAACAGGATTAGAAGGGCAGACGGGAACAACAGAAAATGTAGTGTCGCAGGAACAGGAAGGAACAACGGAAAAAGACACTACGGAGGATAAACAGGAACAAAAGGAATCAGAGGAACCATATGCGTATGAGGCAGAACAGCTGAAGTGCCAGAAAAATATTCTGGTTTATGAAAAGGGGATTCTGGAAGCACAGTACCAATATGACCGGTCACTTTTGCAAAAAGAATATGATAAGGTTGCAGCCGGAAATGACGGTCATGGAAAAATTAATATTTATGCGAAACATAGCGGTGTAATTGGAAATATGAATATTTATGAAGGAAAACAGATTCATCCGGAAGAGGATTCCAATTTGTTTCAGATTTGTGATGAGTCGAGCTTGAAACTGATCATTGATACGGGGAAAGATATTATCGGAGTCGGCAATGAGATTGAATTTACTTACAAATCGGATGCTCAAAAGCGTTATACGGGAATGATCAGAGGCAATTCGGCCATGATGGAAAAGTTCTATCTTTCTGAAGTGGGAGAGAAGGTGTATGTGACAAACAGTCTTTCAGAAGAAGGAAGAAATAAGGCATATATTGTAATAGATGATCAGGAATTCTATGATAATCAGGAGGGATGTAATTTATCTTATACAAATGCAAGAATACAAAATGCCGTTGTTCTTCCAGTGGATATGGTGAATTCTGAGGTTAAGAAAAAAGATATCGATACTCCATATTACTATGTGTGGAAGGTAGTGGACGGTGTTTTGGTAAAACAGTATATAAAAACAGATGAAGTGCTTATGACGGTTGCAAATGTCTGTGTACTGGATGGAGTGAAAGAGGGGGATGTTTTGGCAAAACAGAAGGTGAAGGAGGAATAGGGCAGGATGTTTACGTTAATTAGAAGAAAATTGCAGAATAGAAAGCTTTTAAATGGCTGTCTTTTATTGGGAATCACCCTGTTTATCTCCATTGCGGCTTGTACACCAATGTTTAAAAAGGGGTCTTTGAACAGGCTGATTCAGAGTAAATTTATGGATTATATAGAAGAAAATAATGAATATCCTGCCGTAATCGGGAGGAGTGGTTCGTGCAAAACCGAAAGCTTTCCAACGGTAGAGGCGATTGTAGGAAAAATAGACAGTTATGGGAAAAGCTGGCAGAAATATATGGAAATTTCTGCCAGGGAAATTGAGACCTGCATGTCTGTGGAAGGGAACAAGGTTACACAGCAGTATGATGGGAAAAATAATTGGGCGAATATTGCCTATATACCGGATTTGGAAAAACATATTACGGTGGTAAAGGGTGAATTATACGGAGAGAGAAAAAAGGATGGAAATATATTTCCGTGTATCATAACGGAAAAGGTAATGGATAACAGCAGCTTTGTTGTAGGGGAGCAGATCCAGTTTGAAGAAATCAAGGATAAAGACGGTAATATGCTGACGATGCAGATTACAGGAATCTTTGATGAAAAAAGCAATACAGATATCTTCTGGCATATGGAGGCAAGTGAATTTAAAAGACAGGTTTATGTCAGTAAAGAGGATATGGAAGAGATTCTTTCCAGCTATTCTTTTGATACCGTTTATTTTGATTATTATATGATGCTGGACTATTCTGAGATAAAAAGCACAAATATTATGGATTTACAGGATTATCTACAGCAGTTTCATGAGCTGGATGAGAAGTTTACAGATAATTTTACAGAACTGCTGGAAGAATACAATTCAGATAAAAAATTTATTGATACGATATTCTGGGTGCTGGAATTACCGATTTTTGTGTTGCTTTTAGCTTTTGTATATATGGTTTCAGGACAAATCCTTAGTATGGAGACCAGTGAAATCTCCATGCTGAAAAGCCGGGGATTTTCAAAAAAACAGATTGTATTTATGTATTTATGCCAGTCGGGGATTCTGGCGGGGATGGGAGTGGTCATAGGGCTTCCGCTCGGATATCTTCTTTGTAAGATGGCAGCGTCAACCAATGCATTTTTACAGTTTTCCTTAAAGTCTACAGCGGTTTATAAGCCTACAATCGGAATGCTCGGATATGCTCTTGTGGCAGCATTGATTACCATAGCCTTCATGACATTGCCGGTAATTGGATATTCCAGATATTCCATTGTGGAGCAAAAGAGTAAGAAGGCGGATTTACATTCTGTTAATTTTATAGAAAGATATTTTCTGGACGTCATATTGTTCCTGTTTTCATCATATCTGCTCTATAATTACAGTAAGCAGAAGGAAATCCTGGCATGGGATGTAATGACAGGAGAAAGGCTGGATCCGATGGTATTTTTGAATGTATCATTTTTCCTGCTGGCGTGTGGTCTGGTAGGACTCCGGTTGATCAAGTATCTGGTCCGTTTTGTCTATTTTATCGGAAAAGAAAAATGGAAACCTCACATGTATGCATCTTTTTTACAGATTATGCGGACAAAAGGGAAACAGAATTTTATTTCCGTTTTTCTTGTGCTTACCATTGCGATGGGGATTTTTAATTCCAATATGGCGGGCACCATTAATACCAATAATGACCTGCGCACCAGATATAATGTAGGTGCAGATGCAGTAGTACAGGAGCATTGGGAATTGGAGGTGTTTTTAAGTTCACCGGAACAGCCCGACTGGCTTTATAATGAACCGGATTACCAGCGTTATAGTGCACTGAACAAAGATGTATGTGATAATATGACAAGAGTGGTCCGGGATGATAATGTGAAGGTGTCCAGTTCAAACAAATCTGTTCAGGACTGCACCATGATGGCGATTCATACCAAAGAGTTTGGTGAGACTGCAAGGCTGGAAGATGGGCTGAACAAAGAACATTGGTTTCATTATCTGAATACATTGGCAAAGAATGCATCTGGTGTACTGATTTCCAGAAATCTGGCAGATGAGTTTAATATTAAAGTAGGTGACAGTATCCAATATGCAAGATTTCAGCCTGTCATCTATAATCAGGATGAAGAAATTGCAAGCTGTAAAGGAATTGTATGTGGTATTTTTGATGCGTGGCCGGGATATGAGCAATATGGCTATGGATATAATGAGAAAGGGGAATGGGAAGAACAGCAGCGGTATATGATAGTTGTTAATTATGCATATGAGTTAAGCGTCTTTGGAATGATGCCTTATGAAATCTGGATGGATTTGAAGGATAATGCCTTTGTGACGGATGTGAGGACATATCTGAAAGAGAATGAAATTGAGGCCGATTTTGTAAAAGGAGCGGAGGAAGAAATCAGTGAAATCCTGAATTCTGCAATGATTCAGATTACAAACGGATTGTTTACCTTAAGTTTTATCATAAGCATTATTCTGTGTACCATTGGTTTTTTGATTTACTGGGTGACATCCATCAAACAACGGGAACTGCTTTTCGGTATTTACAGGGCAATGGGAATGAGTATGAAGGAAGTGAATAAAATGCTGGTCAATGAACAGATTTTTTCTTCTCTTCTCGCAGGAATTATGGGTGGAATCGCTGGTTTTGCCACCACCTTGTTATTTGTGAGGATTATTGCTGTTGTATATCTGCCAAGAGCACACAATATAGGGCTTAGGCTGCATATTGATGTGATTGATATGTGCAGACTGGGATTGATTGTTCTGCTGATGATAGGAATCTGTTTGATGGTGCTCCGCTATATTGTAAAGAATTCAAGTATTACACAGGCAATTAAGATGGGAGAGGATTAGAAATATGGAATATGCAATTAGAACGACTAATATAGTGCGTGCGTTCCCTGTGGCGGATGGGAATACTTTTTATGCATTAAAAGGTATTGATATGGATATTCCGAAGGGAAAGCTTACGATTCTGAAAGGGCGTTCCGGCTCCGGAAAGACTACACTGTTAAATATTTTAAGTGCATTGGATGAGGCAACGGAAGGTGAGGTATTATTTGGAGACAGGGAACTTGGGAGTATGAGCGTGGAAGAACGGGAAAAGCTCCGAAGATATGAAGTTGGTTTTGTATTTCAATCTGTAGCGTTAATTCCCATTATGAATGCCTATGAGAACGTGGATTATGGATTAAGGCTGGCAGAATATGATGGAAAAAGGGATTCCCGGATTAAACAGGTATTGAAAATGGTAGGACTTGGAGGAAGAATGAATCACATGCCCATGCAGATGTCCGGTGGAGAGCAGCAGAGAGTTGCCATTGCCAGAGCAGTGGCACATAAACCAGGAATTATATTTGCAGACGAACCTACTGGAGCATTGGACACGGCTTCCGGGTTGGCAGTGGTCAAGCTGTTTAAGGATTTGATTGAACAGGAAGGTATCACGATTGTTATGACGACCCACGACCCAGGTCTGATGGAACTGGGGGATGTGGTATATGAGCTGGAGGATGGTGAGATTGTTGGACGAGAAGAATACGAAAAGGGAAGTATTTGACGAAACGGAAGATTGGAAAGATATAACGGAAGAAGAAACGGGAATTCCTGAAAATGACGAAGAATGGGAAGAAGATGAGGAGGTGTGGAATCCGGAACTTTTGATCCGGTGTGACAGTCTGGTGAAAATTTACAAGTCCGAAGATGTAGAGGTAATGGCATTGCAGGGGCTGGATTTGGAGATTAAAAAAGGTGAGCTGATGGCAGTGATTGGGAAAAGTGGAAGTGGAAAATCTACACTGATGAATATGATAGGTGGACTAGAACGCCCTTCTGCGGGAAAGCTTTATATAGATGGAAAGGATTTATTTTCATTGACTGACAGTGAGATGGTGGAATATAGGAACCGGACAGTCGGGTTTGTATGGCAGAAGAGCTCCAGGAATCTGGTGCCCTATATGACTGCAATTGAGAATATAGAGGTTCCCATGTATTTTACAGGAAAGACTCCTGGGGAAATGAGGGAAAAAGCAATGGAATTATTGGAAAAAGTAGGAATGCTTCATAAAAAGGATTCCTATCCGGGACAGATGTCCGGCGGCGAGCAGCAACGGGTTGCCATTGCAGTTGCACTGGCAAATGAACCTGTTATTCTGCTGGCAGATGAGCCTACAGGTGCAGTGGACAGTAAAACCTCAAATAAAATCCAGGATTTATTCCGCACGCTCAATAAAGAATTGGGAATTACCATTATTATCGTAACCCATGATGTAAGTCTGGCGAATAAAGTGGGCAGGGTTGTCATGATATCGGACGGCAAGATCAGTACGGAAAAGATTATGAAAGAGGAGTATCAGCGTGCACTTAATTTGTTAGATGGAGAATCTGTAAATGCGAATGAATCCCATGAAGAATATTCTGTACTGGACAAGGCAAGAAGGATTCAGTTAAATGAAGAAATACTGGCAGCGGCAGGAATTGACAGCAATAAAGTGAAGGTACAGGTTGTGGATGATAAGGTAGTTATTACTAAAGAATAGAAAATGTAGTAAAAGCCCGGTCTTTTTGCTTGTGATAAGCATGCAGCTATAGTATAATAATAAAGAATCCGGCTTTGGTCACAAAGGAATCCGGTATAATTTTATATAAAAAACTGTAAACGGAAAGGAGACCAGGATATGAATATTTGGCATGATATTGACGAAGAAAGAATATTTCCAACAGATTTTATTGCTGTCATTGAGATTAGCAAGGGAAGCAAGAAGAAGTATGAATTAGATAAGAAGACCGGAATGCTGATATTAGATCGCATTTTGTATACTTCAACTCATTATCCGGCTAATTATGGCTTTATTCCGAGAACTTATGGAGATGATAAAGACCCGCTGGATGTACTGGTATTATGTTCGGAGGATATTGAGCCGCTGACTCTGGTGCGTTGTTATCCCATTGGTGTCATGAAAATGCTGGATAACGGGATGGGTGATGAAAAGATTATTGCAATACCCTATAATGATCCTACATATAACTGTTATACAGATGTTACGGAACTTCCGAAGCATATTTTTGAAGAGATTAAACATTTCTTTAGTGTGTATAAGGCGTTAGAAGATAAAGAGACTGTTGTGGATGAATTCGATGGTGCAACGGAAGCAATCCGCATTATTGAACAATGTATAGATAATTATAAAGAGAAATTTGTGAATGTATGAAGCGCATAAACGGACTGGGGCTGTTGCATTAAAGTTTTACTCTTTGTTAAAGTTGTGTGGCAAAAGAGAAAATTTTTATGCACCAGCCTCAGTTTTTTATGGGGAGATGGAATATGTGCAAAAATGATAGAATATTGGAATTATGTATTGAAAAAGTGTAAAAAATGACGATGAAAGGGTTGACTTGATGGTATATTAATAGTACAATATGTATATCAAATGAATGATACAACAAGCTGGATTGTTACTATATGATAGGCAAGACTGGATTGTACTCAAAGTGATGATAGATGGTTCTTATGAATTATATTGTTTTCATGGTTGGAAAGTGAGTGCGATGCAGTTTTTTTATTTCTGTGGGCAACGAGCAGGTAGATGGGCCTGCATGGATATTTGGCGACTGCTGCAAGGGTCAGATGCTCGTTGCCTGAGACAGGAAATTTGACTTTACTTAAGAGAGGATTTAGATTGTTGTGAAGATTCTAAAAGTAATCAATAATAATGTGGTGAGCGCATATAACGATAATGGAAAAGAAATTGTTGTTGTGGGAAAAGGAATTGGTTTTCAGAAAAAAAACGGTGATTCTGTAAAACAGGAGCTGGTGGAGAAGGTATTTCTTTTAAATGATGGCAGTGCCAGTGAATTTGAGGAGATTATACGGAATATGCCGTATGAATATATTCGTGTAGCCGGTAAAATTATTTCCAATACTAAAAAGTGTCTTGATAAGGAATTAAATAAAAATATTTATATTACGCTTACAGATCATTTAAATTATGCAATTACCAGGGCAAAGCAGAATATTATAGTAGAAAATGCATTGTTATGGGAGATTAAACGTTTTTACCATCAGGAATACCGGTTAGGAATGGATGCAGTAGATATTATTCGAAAAGAGCTTGGCGTGGAACTGCCTGAGGATGAAGCTGGTTTTTTTGCATTACATATTGTAAATGCCGAAATGGATGCAGATATGAAGCAGACTTCAAAAGTTCCGAATATTATCAAGGATATTTTCAATATTGTGAGTTACACGTTAGGTATTGAGATGAATCAAAATGATTTATACTATGAGAGATTTATCACACATCTGAAATTTTTTCTGGAGAGAATTTTTCGAAATGATATGTACGAATCGGATTATTTTGAATTTAATAACATGGTGAAGAAGAATTTTCCGGACAGTTACCGTTGTGCATTACGAATCGGGAGTTACATACAGGCCACTTTGCAGTATAAAGTGTGTGAAGAGGAACTGACCTATCTTGCGATACACATACAGAATATGATCCGCCGCAGATAGCAAATTTTCAAATTTGTGAATGGCTCAGGGTATCCTGACAAATTATATATCACATGGGATTGTTACATTTAGTTGGCAAAACTCAGACGATAAGACATAATGACCAAATCAATTATGTAAAATCGTGCTGAGTTTTTTTGTCTTAATGTATCCCATGACAAGAAAAGGAGGTATTATTATGGCAAGTAAGTATGATGGATTAGCAAGGATTATCATCCAGAATGTGGGCGGAAAAGACAATATTATTAGTCTTGCCCACTGTATCACAAGGCTTCGTTTTAAATTAAAAGACGAGTCGAAGGCAAACACAGATGTATTAAAATCCACTGATGGAATTGTTACGGTTATGAAATCCGGTGGACAGTATCAGGTGGTCATCGGAAATCATGTGCCGGATGTGTATGCGGTTGTTTGTGAAAAGGCACATATCGCGGCAGATGCTGCCTCAGACGCACCACAGGAAAAGATGGGAATCGGAGCGACTCTGATTGATTGGATTTCGGGTATTTTCCAGCCCATTCTTTCTGTTCTTTGTGCAGCAGGTATTATTAAAGGTCTGTTAGCATTGTGGGCATTTTTTGACCCGGAGGCTGCAACCTCGGGAGCATATCAGTTGTGGTATGCATTTGGTGACGGTTTTTTTGCATTCCTGCCCATTATATTAGGTGCAACGGCCGCTAAAAAATTTGGAGGAAATATGTTTACCGGTATGGGAATCGGCTCTGCCCTTTCTTATTCGGGAATTACGGCGATGGCCGGGGCAGAAGCAGTCGGAAGCGTGCTTGCGGGAACTGCCTTTGAAATGAGTTATAGTGCAACCTTTTTTGGGATTCCGATTATCATGCCTTCCGGCGGTTATCTCTCAACGGTAGTACCAATCATTGTAGCTACTTATTTTACTGTAAAGCTGGAAAAATGGTTTAAGAAAATTGTGCCTGATGTCGTAAAAACATTTATTGCACCAGTACTGGCATTTGCAATTATGCTGCCGCTGACTTTCCTGATCATTGGTCCTGTTACTTCCTTCCTGTGTAATGTGGTTGGGGTGATATTTGGTGCATTGTATAATATTCCGGTTGTTGGTGGTCTGATTGCAGGAATATTGGTAGGTGCATTCTGGCAGGTATTGGTTATTTTCGGACTGCATTGGGGTCTTGTACCGCTGGCAATGATGAATTACGGACAGCTGGGATATGACTTTATACTTTCCCCATACTTTACTGCTTCTTTTGCACAGTCGATGGTAGTACTGGCAATCTATGTGAAAACAAAGGATAAGAAAATGAAGGATATGGCACTGCCGGCATTTATTTCTGGTATCTTTGGCGTAACGGAGCCATGTATTTATGGTATTACGCTTCCCAAAAAGAAACCGTTCGTGATCTCATGTGTTGCTTCGGCTATCGGTGGTGGTATTATCGGTTTCTTTGGAGTAAAATCGTTTATGATGGGCGGCCTTGGTGTCTTTGGTCTTCCGGTCTTCATTGGGGATAACACGATGAAACATCTTATTGTTGTCATTGTTGCAACGGTAATCGCAATGGTGATTTCTTTTATAGCAACTTATGCAACCTATAAGGATGATGCACCAGTGGCAGAAAAGCCTGCTGAAAAGAAAGGCGAGGCGGCAACAGAAGTGATTGCTTCTCCATTAAAGGGTGAAGTGAAGGCACTCAGTGAAGTGAATGATGAGGCTTTTTCCGGTGGCATTCTCGGTCAGGGACTTGCAATTCTTCCGGCAGAGGGTAAGCTCTACGCACCCTGTAATGGTGAAATTACAACCTTTTTCCCAACCGGTCATGCAATCGGCATCAGTTCTGAAAACGGAGCCGAAATTCTGATTCATGTGGGTATGGATACTGTAAAACTGGATGGGGAAGGCTTTTCCAAAAAGAAGAATCAGGGGGACAAAGTAAAAAAGGGTGAGCTGCTGTTAGAATTTGATATTGCTAAGATCAAAGAAGCCGGTTATGACATCATAACACCGATGATTATCACCAATTCCGATGATTATTCTGATGTGATTCCCACAGATCAGACGTCAGTAGTTCCGGGAGATGACGCAATTACAGTACTTTAATATAATAAAACAGCCTGTCGGAAGCTGCATCTGTTTGCGGCTTTCCGGCAGAGCCTGATATAGACAGGAAAGGAGTATTAGTAGAATGAAAGGATTTCGCAAGGATTTTTTATGGGGTGGTGCTACTGCGGCAAATCAGTATGAAGGAGCATGGGATGTAGACGGCAAAGGACCTTCCGTATCGGATATGTGTACCAATGGCTCCCACACCACGCCGAAACGCATCACCAGGGAATTTGAAGAGGGAACGATCTATCCCAGCCGGGAAGCAACAGATTTTTATCACCATTATCAGGAAGATATTGCACTGGCAGCGGAAATGGGTTTTAAATGTTTCCGTATGTCGATAGCATGGACAAGAATTTTTCCTACCGGTATGGAAAAGGAACCGAATGAAGCAGGACTCGCTTTTTATGATAAGGTGTTTGATGAATGCCGGAAATATGATATTGAACCGTTAGTGACCATTTCCCATTACGAAATGCCGTATGCATTGGTGGAAAAATGTAATGGTTGGGAAGGCAGGGAATGTATAGAATATTATATGAATTATTGCAAGGCTGTCTTTGAGCGTTATAAGGATAAGGTGAAATACTGGCTTACCTTTAATGAGATTAATTCGGGAACCATGCCGATGGGGAATGTATTATCTTTGGGAACGATAAAAGGGTATACAGGTTCTATTATGGAAACACCGGATAATCCGCAGATCAGATTTCAGGCACTGCACCATCAGTTTGTGGCAAGTGCATTGGCTGTTCAGTATGCCCATACCCATTATCCGCAGTTTATGATGGGAAATATGTGTATTTTCGCCACTATGTATCCGTATACCTGTAATCCAGATGATATCATAGAGACACAAAAACAGATGCAGATGATGAACTGGTTTACTTCCGATATTCACGTGAGAGGATATTATCCGTCTTATTCTGAACGGTTTTTTGAAGAGAATCATATTACCATCAGGAAAGAGCCTGAAGATGATGAAATCTTGAAAAAGGGAACAGTGGACTTCTATACCTTTAGTTATTATATGTCAAATTGTGTTTCTACCGATCCGGAAGTGAAAGCACAGTCAGGCGGTAATCTGATGGGGGGTGTTTCGAATCCATATCTAAAAGCCAGTGACTGGGGCTGGCAGATTGATCCGAAAGGTCTGCGCTATACGTTAAATGAACTTTACGGGCGTTACCAGATTCCTCTTATGGTAGTAGAAAATGGTCTTGGAGCATATGATAAGCTGGAAGAGGACGGCAGTATCCATGACGATTACCGGATTGACTATCTGAGGGAGCATATCAGGGAAATGAAAGAGGCTGTCAGGGATGGTGTGGATTTGATGGGGTATACGCCATGGGGCTGGATTGATGTGGTAAGTGCATCCACTGGAGAGATGGCAAAGCGTTACGGTTTTGTATATGTGGATAAATATGATGACGGAACCGGTGATTTGGGAAGAAAAAAGAAGGATTCCTTCTGGTGGTACAAAAAGGTTATCGCTTCTAATGGAGAAGATTTGGATTAATAGATGATTAAGAAGGGGCGTTGTATTGAGAAAAATGTTTCTTTTGCAGCGTCCCTGATTTGTTGAATAAACAGTGATAGAAAGCCCGCTTACTGTGACGGAAGTATCAGTGGAAAGTGTTGACTATGCCGGATTTTACGAGTAATATGATAATATCAGCAGTGTGAGTTTGAGAGCAGCATAGCAGATTAGGGGGAGAATAGGATGTTATTACTAAGAGAGATGCGCCAGGTAACAGGGCTGACAGAGAGGGAACAGGACATTTGTGATTACATTTTGAAACATCCGGAACAGGTGGCGGTGCTCTCTTCCAGAGAATTGGGGCATGCAACGTTAACCAGTGCTGCGTCGGTTACCAGGTTCTGCCAGAAGATGGGGTGTAAGGGGTATCCGGATTTCCGTCTTCGATTTGTAAGTGAGTTAAAGCTGTGGGATGCAAAAGCAGAGGAGAAGATTCAGATTGAGGAGAGGGAGAGTGTCGTATCTCTGGTAAAAAAGATTAGTGAACTGGAGAGAAAGGCGGTAGATGAAACCAGAAAGGCATTATCCTTAGAGCAGATGCTTAGGATTGGAAAATGGATTCATCAGGCTGAATGTGTTGATTTTTATGTCTACGACCTGAATGTTCATTTGGCACAGTATGGATGCAACCAGTTTTTGCATGCCGGAAAAATGGCATATACACATATAGCCACTAATGTACAGCAGCTCCATGCACTGATACCCAAGGAAAATCATATAGCAATCGTTATCAGCCATACCGGAGAGAATTCAAGATTGGGAGAAATTATCAAGACATTGAAGAAGAAAAAGACCAAAGTGATTGTGATTTCTGCTAATAAAAACCGTATGCTTCCCGAGTTAGGGGATGAATTTATATATGCAGCGGGTGCGGAAAGATTTGATGAATTCTGGACAGCAATGTTTTTTTCTTCTGTAAAATATCTGATGGATATTATGTTTGGAATGGAGTTTAGTGCCAATTATGAAAAATGTATGAAGCTGAATGAGGATTATGAAAAGATTGGTGCTGAGAAACTATGGGCATTTGCTCATGTGAGATAAAGAAGT
>JAAGKN010001064.1_pt1 | contig 57397 bp, 56 predicted proteins | sample 6206371 | NCBI WGS metagenome assembly JAAGKN01 (sample SAMN11533720, study PRJNA540317) | gut metagenome | isolation source: fecal pellets from male and female animal of same cohort | host: Peromyscus leucopus | place: USA:CA | collected 2017 | reverse complement strand
ACAGAAAAGCAAAAAAATACGGAATTGATCTGGACAATGCCGATAAGGAAGCTCAGGTTCATCCGTTATAAGTCAGAAAAGAAAAAAAGCGCACATATGCGCTTTTTTTCTTTTCATCGCCGTCTTAGTGACAGCAGTGATCTGTACCAAGCACAAAAGATTCGCAGTCTGTGCACTGTACAACTGTAGGGTTGGATTCGTGTGTGCCAACCTGAATCTTATCAAGAACGCAGTATCCGCTCTGGGAGTTGTTTGCGCACTGCTCTACAGAGCAAGCAATGCAATGATTCGCCTTTTTTTCCATTTTGACATCCCTCAGTTTCTTCACAATTGGAATCAGAAAGGATTCCACATTTATTCTGTCCCGGGCGCGCACGTTCATACAGAGTTTTATTATGCAAAATTTAGAAAAATAATGATTTTACTGCATATTTCATTTTTTATAGCACCATACTATTTATGAAATTTAAAACAGGAGGCATGGATCATGACATCAAAAGAACTTTTATATGTAGAAGACGCACTGGGACATGAACAGTATTTTCAAACCGCATGTAAAGAGGCGGCCAGCCAGATTTACGATGCGGAACTGAAAACCTGCATTGAACAGATGGCACAGAAGCATCAGCAGATTTTCCAGAGCTTTTACAGCTTATTGGGCTAATAAATTCTACGAAAGGCATGGATTTTAAAATGGATGATAAAAACCTTATGGAGAACATTCTCCTGTTGGAAAAAGGCGTATGCGACCTGTATATGCACGGAGCAATTGAATCCTCCACTGCAAATATTCATCAGGCATTTAGCGCAGCATTAAACGAGTCGCTTACTATGCAGGACACAATCTACGGCAAAATGGCTGCTAAGGGTTGGTATCCTACAGAGCAGGTAGAACAAAATAAAGTCAGCGCAGTAAAGCAGAAATTCAGCGCACAGTAAAGTAAAAAGCGGAGCAAATTGCTCCGCTTTTTTATTTACATATATTCGACCTTCTTGTATACTCCTCAATTATATATGGCTGAATATCGGGATACGTCCAAACATCCGGCAAACAGTCAGTGATCCTAATTTTTTCGATTTCACTATGCAATTCAGACTCAAAAATTTGTACATCTGCAACATACAGCATGCCAAAGCTTTCTTCTTTGCCGCACATAGAAACTGAATAAGCACAAACAGGAGTTATTGTATACGCTATTGCACCGGTTTCTTCATAAAGTTCCCGCTTTGCAGCCGTATCAATACGCTCACCCGGTTCTCTGTGACCACCAGGAAGTTCCCAGGAATGCGTTGCTTATGTTTACAAAAGATCCACTTATCCTTATGCTTAGCTATTATAACCGCAAATTTCAATAATGAATCATCCACATGATCATAAAAATGAACCATTTGTGCGCATCTCCTTATTTTTTGCTACAATATAATTATACAAATATTTCTGCAAAAACACAAGCCCTAATTTTATTTTTCACAAATCAGCAAATGTCGATCTTTAACACAGTTTTATTTAAAAAATATGTTAGAATCCAATATATCTTAATAAAAAGGAAAATCAAACAATGAAAATTTTTGATTATAATGGAAGAAGAAACATATGCAGTGTGCGAATTCGTCAAGCACGGAAAAACCTTTATATGTCCCAACACAAAGTTGCAGTACAGCTGCAACTTGAAGGCTTATCTCTTGCAGGTAAAGGCGTAAGCCGCATTGAATCCGGGGCACGCTTTATAGCCGATTATGAACTGAAAATTTTAGCAAAGGTACTTCATTATGGCTTCTTGGGGAAGATGATTCTGACAAATAATTTGACAAACTTTCCCCGTAAAAACATGGTAAAAAGACGTACAAAAGAAAAACCTTGCAAATCCTTTAAAACAAAGGAAGTGCAAGGCTTTTCAAAGTATTGGCATTATGGTCTGAGTGACGGGACTTGAACCCACGGCCTCTACCACCCCAAGGTAGCGCGCTACCAACTGCGCCACACCCAGATACTGTTCTTTTCAGAACCTTATATATTATATCACACCATACTTCATTCGTCAAGTATCATATTGAGAAAATTTGTATTTTTTATAAAAAAATCAGCAATATAGGCTATGCCGCTTTTTGTGGCATAGCCTATATCCTTTACGCATGTTCCCTATCATTTAAAAATTGACGGATCCCATCAATCTGACGGAGTACAGACTCTTCCGAGGGACCTCCATAAACCTTGCGTTCATTGACGCAATGGATCAAATCCACCGCTGCATAAATTCCCTCATCAAACAGCGGAGAATAAGACTGATATGCTTCCAGTGGTAATGTCTCAAATATAAAATGATTTTCAATGCAATATGCAACCAGCTGCCCTGTGATCTTATATGCATCCCGGAACGCCATGCCTTTGCGAACCAGATAATCCGCACAGTCTGTTGCGTTCATGAATCCTTTTTTGGCAGCCTCCAGCATAGCGTCTGCCCGTACAACTGCAGTATCCAGCATTTTTGTAAATAACTCCAGGCAAAGCTTGGTATTATCAATCGCATCAAAAATAGCTTCTTTATCTTCCTGCATATCTTTATTATATGCAAGAGGCAGATTCTTCATCATTGTTAAAAGCGTGGTAAGATCTCCATATACACGCCCTGTTTTACCGCGTACCAGTTCTGCAATATCGGGATTCTTTTTTTGGGGCATAATAGAAGAGCCGGTGGAAAAGGCATCATCCAATTCAATAAAACCAAATTCAGAAGAACACCATAAAATGATTTCTTCACTGAACCGGCTCAGATGCATCATCAAAATAGATAAGGCAGATGCCAATTCAATTACAAAGTCCCTGTCAGAAACTCCGTCCATACTATTTTCTGTAACCGCGGAAAATCCCAATAATTCTGCCACTCTGTGCCGATTCAACGGGTATGTAGTTGCCGCAAGAGCGCAGCTTCCAAGTGGCATACAGTCTGTACGCATATAGACATCGTCCAAGCGTTCCATGTCGCGCCGCAGCATTTGTGCATATGCCAAAATATAATGAGCAAACGTTACCGGCTGTCCATGCTGCAAGTGTGTAAATCCTGGCATAACAGTGCGAATATTGTCAGATGCCTTATCCGCAATTGCCGTGAGCAAATTTGCAATGAGTTCCTGTACCAAGCGGATTTCTTCCCGCAAATACAAACGAATGTCCAGCGCAACCTGATCATTTCTGCTGCGGGCAGTATGTAATCTTTTTCCTGTTTCGCCAATTCGTTTAGTAAGCTCTGCCTCTACAAACATGTGGATATCTTCCGCTTCAAAATCTATCGGCAGTGCACCGGAAGCAATATCTTCCCGGATATTTTCCAATTCTGCAACAATTTTATCCGCTTCAGTTTTTGCAATAATCCCCTGCTCTCCCAGCATAGTCGCATGTGCCACAGAACCGGCAATATCCCACGCATACATGCGCCAGTCAAAAGAAATTGACGAATTGAAATCGTTTACGCGGGAATCCAACGCTTTTTTGCTTCTTCCCGACCACATTTTATCAGCCATATTCAATAAACCCTGCCTTTCTCATCGCTATATTTTCCCTTTAAGGAAACAATCGGGGACACACAGCCCCCGATTGTTATATTCGAAATAAATTACTGATTTTTATCTCCGAGCAGCATTGCGCGAACCTTAATCGGCAGACCGAACAAATTGATAAATCCGGCGCTGTCCTTCTGATCATATACATCATCTTCACCGAATGTTGCAACTTCCTCAGAATACAGGGAGTAGGGAGAAGTTACAGAAGCGGGGGTAATATTTCCTTTGTACAGTTTAATCTTCACATCACCTGTTACTGTTTCCTGCGTTTTGTCAACAAACGCTGTCAGCGCTTCACGCAGAGGTGTAAACCACTGACCAAAGTACACACAATCAGCAAATTTTCCGGCAAGCATCTGTTTCATGTGAATGGTTTCACGATCCACAGTAATAGTTTCCAGCATATCATGTGCCGCATAAAGAATTGTTCCGCCGGGAGTCTCATATACGCCGCGGCTCTTCATGCCCACAAGGCGGTTTTCTACAATGTCAATAATACCAATTCCGTTTGCACCGCCGAGTTCGTTCAGCTTTGAAACCAGCTCTACACCGTTCATTTTCTGTCCGTCAATCGCTACAGGAATACCCTTTTCAAAAGAAATGGTAAGATATGTAGCTTTGTCGGGAGCTGCTTCCGGTGTCACGCCAAGCTCCAGAATTTCATCATATTTCGGCTCATTTGCAGGATCTTCCAGATCCAAGCCTTCGTGAGACAAATGCCAGATGTTTTTATCTTTGGAATAGTTGGTTTCTCTGGTTACAGGAATGTCGATTCCTTTAGAAATCGCATAGTCGATTTCTTCATCTCTGGATTTCAGTTCCCATGTTCTCCAGGGAGCAATGATTTCCATTTCCGGCGCAAAGGCCTTAATGGTAAGCTCAAAACGAACCTGGTCATTGCCCTTTCCGGTGCAGCCGTGTGCAATCGCGTCTGCGCCTTCTGCTTTAGCGATCTCAACAATCCGTTTTGCAATGATAGGACGTGCAAATGCAGTACCGAGCAGATAGGTGTTTTCATATTTTGCGCCAGCCTGCACAGTAGGATACACATAGTCCTGAATAAACTCTTCACGCAGGTCTTCTATGTACAGCTTGGATGCACCAGTTTTCAATGCTTTTGCTTCCAAGCCGTCCGTTTCTTTTCCCTGTCCCACGTCGCCGCAGACAGCAATTACTTCGCATCCGGGATAATTGTCCTTCAGCCACGGAATCATAATGGAAGTATCCAATCCGCCTGAATAAGCCAGAACAATTTTTTTGATTTCTTTTTTCATATTTATAACCATTCCTTATAAGAATTTGTAACAATTTGATTTCACATATTGATTCTATAAAATAGTATACTCTTTTTTTCATTTTTTTCAATATGCACACTGTACAAATAATTGATATTTTTCAATAATTATACATTATTATTGCATATATATTCATTGATTTGCTAACTACAGCTATTATACCTGCATTTTCCGCCGATATCAAGTATCCAGAAACATTTTTTAAGCATCAACCCATTTATTTCATCGTTTTTCCCTTCATTTACATCGCCATACTATAATTGAAAGAACATGAAAGGACAACAAACATGAAACGAATTATTGCAATATGCGCGGCGCTTTGCATACTATCGGCAGCGATCGTGCCGGCATCTGCTGCTTTGCTTGGCGAGCAGGATATAAATATACTGTATCAGGAAGCAGCGGCGCACAGCGAAAGCTCTGTATACAGTTGGTACTGCAAGCATACAAAAGATCACAGCCAGCCGCCGCTGGACGCTTTATTTAACTTTACCAAAAACAGCGAAACGTATTTTATTGACCGAAAGAATGCAGACTATGAGGCAAGCGAAAAGGTTATTTATCTTACATTCGACGTAGGATATGAAAACGGGAATGTAGCCAAAATCCTGGATGTTTTAAAAGAAAAAGAAGTTTCCGGAGCATTCTTTGTTTTGGAGCATGTGGTCAAAAAGAACACAGATCTGATCCAGAGAATGGCAGATGAAGGACATTTGATCTGCAACCACACCGCTTCCCACAAGGACATGTCAGCAGTGAGCAGCAAAGAAGATTTTGCCGCTGAACTTACCGCCCTGGAAACCGTATGCAAAGACGTTGCAGGGGTAGAAGTAGCAAAATACTACCGTCCACCGGAAGGAAGATTTTCCGAACGCAATCTGATATGGGCAAATGAGTTGGGATATAAAACCGTGCTTTGGAGCTATGGCTATATGGATTGGGACAACAATGCGCAGCCTTCCGAAAAAGCCTCCTATGAGAAAGTGCTGTCCGGCACCCACAATGGCGAGGTATTGCTGCTGCATCCTACTTCCTCCACCAATGCTGCGATACTGGGGGATTTGATCGACGCATGGAAAAGCGAAGGATTCCGGTTTGGCACACTGGACGAGCTTTGTAAATAATGAAAACTTTTAAACCACCGGCAATACCGGTGGTTTTTCATTGAGGAAAGCACTTTCCTGCGGTGAGATGGACAAAAGCCAAAAAGCGCGTCAGCAAAGCATCAACTTCATTAAACCCTCCTCATGCAAAGGAAAGGCTACAGCGATAGGGCTTCTGTGTAAGAATCTGCAGCGCAGTTTCAAAGGGGCACGGCAACAAAGCAACCCAAAGGCCCCCCAGCAAAGGGAGCTGGCGCAAAGCGCCTGAGGGATTGTTATACTATTATTTATTTTGTATTATCTTTATATCGACAGCATTTCTTATACAATTCCTCCGACACGATCGCTATGCTTGATCGTGACATTTGTTAATAGCCTTTTTTAAAACCAGCTACCTATCAGACCGTTTTTCTTATATAACAAAAACATCTCCCTGCCGGAGCATGGCAGCGAGATGTTTAAAAGCTATTATGGATATGCTTATGCCATCTTATTCAAAGCCAAAGTAAACTGGCTTTTCTTGTGTGCGGCAGCATTCTTGTGCATGATATTGCGCTTCACAGCCTTATCAACGATTACAACAGCAGGTGTGTATGCAGCAGAAGCAGCGGATTTATCTCCACTCTCCACAGCGGCATAAAATTTCTTAATTGTTGTTCTCATCTGGCTTTTAAACATTTTGTTACGCAGTGTTTTAACAGCTGTAACCTTTACACGCTTTTTTGCGCTTTTAATGTTCGGCATCGTTCATCCTCCTGCTAAAATTTCAAGCATCGCCGCAGCCTGAGAGGGTGCCTTGGCGAACAATCTCATACAATTGGGAATTATAGCATAAATAAAATCAAAAAGCAAGGATATTTTGAAATTTATTCAATAAATTTTATTTTTTTGGCTAAGTTGTAACACAAACGTAAAAAATACAAATAATTCTCTCGCAAATCTTGTAACCTCGCATGGTTTTGTGTTACAATATTATAAGATATAGCCAAATGCGAAAGAAAGGTTTTACACATATGAAATATCTTGTAGTAATACCGGACGGCATGGCCGACCGTTCTATAGATTCTCTTGGAAACAAAACACCCATGGAAGCGGCTGACAAACCCTGCATGGATGCTTTATGCAAGCAGTCTCTTTGCGGCACCGTGTTAAACGTGCCGGAAGGAATGGTACCTGAAAGCGATACTGCCAATCTGGCAATACTATCTTATAATCCCAAAATCTATTCCAAGGGACGTTCTCCTCTGGAAGCTATGAGTATGGGACTTACCATGGCGGACGATGACACTGCGATCCGATGCAACTTTGTTACATTATCAGAAGAAGAACCCGCTTATGAAGATAAGATAATGATTGACCATAGCTCCGATGAAATTTCCACTGAAGAAGCGGCGCAGTTGGTTGCAGCCTTAAATGAAGGACTTTCTGCTGAAGACTGGCACCTTTATACCGGAGTCAGCTACCGCCACTGTCTTCTTTGGAAAAATGCTTCTCAAACTTATCCCTTCATGCGCCCCCATGACATACTTGGTCAGAAAATCAAAGAACATCTGCCCAAAGAAGAAAACGGCGGCGAAGCTTTTTTGGAATTTCAGAAAAAAGGATATGAAATATTAAAGGATCATCCCGTCAATGCTGCAAGAAAAGCAAAAGGGCTGCGCCCTGCAAATTCCCCCTGGCTGTGGAGTCCCGGAGGAAAGCCTGCACTTCCCTCTTTCAGGGAGAAATGGGGACTTTCTGCTGCTATTATATCCGCAGTGGATCTGATCAAAGGCATCGGCATTTGTGCAGGTATGCAGGTAATTGATGTGGAAGGTGCAACAGGCAATTTCCATACAAATTATGACGGGAAAGCAAAAGCTGCCGTAACAGCTTTTGAAAATGGAGCCGATTTCGTTTACATCCATGTAGAAGCACCGGACGAGTGCGGACACAGGGGGGAAGCAGAAAATAAGGTGCGCAGCATCGAACGGATTGATCAAAAAATTCTTGCCCCTGTTTATAAATATTTGAAAGAAAGCGGAGAACCTTTCAAAATTCTGGTTTTGCCGGATCATCCGACCCCTGTTGCTTTGCGTACACATACCAGTGACTATGTTCCCTTCTTCCTCTATGACAGTTCTGCCGTACAGGAGGGTACGTCCGCCTTTTCGGAAGAAAACGCCCACCGGTGTGCCACAGTGATTCATGATGGCAGTACATTGCTTGATCTTATGATTAAGGGTTAAAAGAAAGGCATGGTCACGAAAAATGGAGTTTGAAAATCCGCATAAAGACAACCAGCCTGCTGCGTCCTCCCCTGATGAAAATGTTTATAACGAACTCAAAGGTTATTTCCCGGAACAATATGATCTTACACCGCAGGAACTGGAGGAATCCATCCGCCAGCGCAGAAGTGATTTTAAAGCAAAACGCACAAAAAAATCTGTAATGCGGCCGCAGCCTGTCTCTGTTCCCAAGCCTGTAGTGCCTGTACCGCCGACTGAACCAGTAAAACCTGCAGAATCTGCAAAATCTGCAGAACCCATGGAAGAAGATTTAACCCAATATGCGCCGACGGAACCTGATATAACCATATGGGATGATATCCCATCAAACGAAGAAGAACACAAATCTCCCCTCCTGCGATTTTTCAGCGACGCCTTTGATATATTGGAAGTTTTCGTTCTGTGTACAGCCTGCCTCCTTCTTGTATTTGTTTTTTTTGCCAGACTCACCCGGGTCGACGGTTTTTCCATGAACGACACCTTGCAAAACGGCGAATTCCTGATCGTATCCGATTTGTTCTATACCCCCAGGCAAGGCGACATTGTTGTAGTGCAAAACACCTCTTTGGAAGTGGAAAAACTCCGCGAGCCTTTAGTGAAACGGATCATTGCCGTGGGCGGTCAAACAGTAAACGTGGCGCCGGACGGAACAGTAACTGTGACAAACAAGGATGGCACTTCAGAAGTGCTGGAGGAAAAATATATCAAGCAGGAGCCCTATGATAAAAACGCTCTGGAATGTTATGTCCCGGAGGGTTATGTTTTCATAATGGGAGATAACCGGAATAATTCCACAGACAGCAGAGATATGCGCGTTGGTCTGATGGATGAGCGCTGCATTTGCGGGCGTGCGATTCTTCGGGTATTCCCTTTCACTTCTCTCTCTGTTTTTCAAAAATCCAATGGCTGAATAATACAATATAGAAAGGCACGGTAATAGAATGCCTTCCCGACAAATACAATGGTTTCCCGGACACATGGCGAAAACCCGCCGTTTGATTTCCGAGAATCTGAAAAATGTAGACATCGTAATTGAACTGCTGGACGCACGCATTCCACGCAGCTCAAAAAATCCGGAAATTTCCACATGGACCAGCGGAAAGCCTACACTTATCCTGTTAAATAAAGCTTCTCTCGCAGATCCGCAGATTACCGATAAATGGATAGAATTTTACCGTGCAAACGGCATAGCCGCCCTTCCCATCGACTGTATCACGGGAGAGGGACTTTCCAGGATCGGTCCTCGGGTGCGTGAAATTCTTGCTGACAAAATCCATAAATTTCAGGAAAAAGGGATGACCGGCCGCAAGCTGCGGGCAATGATTGTAGGCATTCCCAATGTGGGAAAATCCTCACTGGTAAATAAGCTTTGCGGGCAAAAAAAGGCCCGGGTAGAAAACAGACCCGGCGTCACACTGAATAAACAATGGGTGACTACTACAGCAGGATTTGACCTGTTGGATATGCCCGGTATTCTCTGGCCCAAGTTTGAAGACAGACTTACCGGAGAAAATCTGGCGGCAACCGGCGCCATCAAAGACGCAATTTTGGATACGGACGAGCTTGGAATGATCCTGTCCGCACGCCTTCTGGAATTGTATCCGGATATTTTCTGCGCACGGTATAAACTGAACTATGAAGCCGTAAAAGAGTTGGATTCCTACGATCTTTTGGAGGAAATCGGCAGAAAACGCGGATTTCTCATATCCGGCGGCGAAATCAATCTGGAGCGCACTGCCCTGACCGTGCTGGACGAATTCCGCAGTATAAAAATCGGAAGAATATCATTGGAATCTCCGCCTGCAGTCTGCGAAAAGGAGCATACGGAAAATGCTTGACTTTTCTTTTGAAGATGCATACCGTACAGAAGAAAACACCCTAATCTGCGGTGTAGATGAAGCAGGTCGGGGACCGCTTGCTGGACCTGTTGTGGCAGGCGCATGTATCCTGCCGGAAGGGCTGATCATTCCGGGGCTGGACGATTCCAAAAAGCTTTCCGAAAAGAAACGGGAACGCCTGTATGACGAAATTTGTCAAAATGCGCTGTCATGGAGCGTTGGTATGGCAAGCCCGGAGGAAATTGACGCCTATAATATATTAGAAGCAACCCTGCTGGCGATGCGCCGAGCCGTTTCGTCCCTGTCGGCAGAGCCGGATTTTCTTCTCATCGACGGAAACATTTCCCGCGGTTTTTCCCAAAGTGCACGCGCAGTTGTAGGTGGGGACGGAATATGCCAGTCCATTGCCGCAGCCTCCATTCTTGCCAAAGTAACACGGGACAGATTGTGCGCCGAGCTTGACCGTACATATCCCCAGTATGGCTTTGCAAAACATAAGGGATATCCCACCAAAGCCCACAAATTGGCTGTTTACGAATACGCTCCCTGCCCCATACATAGAAAATCCTTTCTGTCCTTTTTAGAACGGGATAAAAGCAAATTAGAGGCATGGCATCTGGAAAAGCAGGCAGCAAAATGAAAGCAGGGGTGGCAGGACAGCTTGGCGAAGGCAGTGCCGCGTCCTATTTATGCGGGAAAGGATTTCGCATTCTGGGACGGAATGTGCACAGCGGTCATTTGGAAACAGACATAATCGCAGTAAACGATCAATATATTGTATTTGCAGAAGTCAAGACCAGACGCGCCTATCCCAACGGGTCTCATACTTTTGGAAGACCCGCTGCATCCGTCAGTCCCAAGAAGCAAGAGCGGCTCATCGCGGCAGCTTCCGACTATCTGCGAAAACACAGGGAAGCCCTTGCAGGACTGCAGCCTCGAATTGATATCATTGAAGTTTACATTTCACCGTGTGATGACGTATATAAGGTACTGCATATCGCACATCTGCCCGGAGCAGTCCGCCGAAGGGTCAGCACCTGATTTAATTAGGAGTTCATTATGAAGCTGGCTGATCTGCACTGTGATACCCCACTGGAAATGTATAAACACGGCTGCAACCTGGAAAACGATCTGTTACATATTTCCCTTGCACACACCAATACATATGAAGCATATATCCAATGCGCCGCAATCTGGAGCGATTACCGCCTGCCTGCGGAAGAAGCGTTTGATGTATTTAGAAAGACTGCAAAAGATTTTCGAACCAAAGCAGAGAATCTGCTTTGCACAGACGGAAAAAAACTGAACGACACCGGCACCGCATTTATCCTATGTGTGGAAGACGCACGTATTTTGTGCGGGAACATGGACCGCCTGTTTCAATTATATCTGGAAGGGGTCCGCATTCTCACACTTGTATGGAAAGGACATTCGGAAATCGGCGGCGGATGGGATACAGACGAAGGGCTTACACCATTTGGACACTCCGTTGTGGAAGCTTGTTTTGCACTTGGAATCATACCAGATGTTTCTCACGGATCATGGGCACTTTGCAAGGATGTGCTAAAAATAGCTGAGGGCGCCGGGAAACCTGTAATTGCAACACACAGCAATGCATATGCGGTGACGCATACCTCACGCAATCTACCTGATGCATTATTCAGAAAAATTGCAGAAACCGGAGGCGTCACGGGAATCAGTCTGTGCCCTGCACATCTGACGGCAGATTCCGCCTGCACATCCGACGATGTTTTGCGGCATATGGAGCATTATATATCTGTCGCCGGAGAAAACGCTGTGTGCCTTGGATGTGATTTTGATGGGATTGACGAAACGCCGGAAGACCTGTATAATATATCCTGTATGGAATCTTTTTATGAAAAAGCATCTGGGCGGCTTGGAAGCAGAACTGCCGATAAAATTTTTTTTGAAAATGCTTTTTATTTTTTAAAAAGACACTTATAAATTATATTTTATAATTAGGAAGCCAAGAAAGGTATGGAATGTAAAATGAAGTATGTCAGCACCAGAGACGCCGCTGCAAATCCCAAAGAAGTATTTGCAGCAGATGCAATCAAACAGGGCCTCGCCCCGGACAAAGGGCTTTATATGCCTACGGAGATTCCTTCTCTTACAGAAGAAGATGTTCTCTCCCTGGCAAAAATGCCCTACTACGGTCGTGCGGCAGCGGTTTTGTCCCGGTTCCTGACAGATTATGATAAAGACAAACTGCTTTCCGACTGTAAGGAAGCATATAGCGAAACTAGATTTCCCGGCGGTGCCGCTCCGCTGGTACCAATCCATAAAAATCTGTATGCGTTGGAGCTGTGGCATGGGCCCACATGCGCTTTTAAGGATATGGCACTGCAAATCATGCCTCGCTTGTTGTCCTCCGCACTTGCTATGACAAAGGAAACGCGACGTGCGCATATCCTTGTTGCAACTTCCGGTGATACAGGAAAAGCTGCTTTGGAAGGATACAAGGATGTACCCGGAATTGATATCTCCGTATTTTTCCCGGTAGACGGTGTAAGTGCCATGCAAAAGCGGCAAATGATAACACAAACCGGCAGCAATGTAAATGTATGCGCAGTCAGCGGAAACTTTGACGACGCACAAAACGGCGTAAAAGAAATTTTCGCCGACGCATCTCTGGCACAGCGCGCCGAGGAAAACGGATTTTTCTTCTCCAGCGCAAACTCTATCAACTGGGGACGGCTTGCCCCGCAAATCGTATATTATATCTCTGCTTACTGCGATCTGTTGAACGGTGGTGATATCCAATACGGCGAAAAAATTAATATTTGTGTTCCTACAGGCAACTTCGGTAATATTTTTGCTGCATATATTGCCCGGGAAATGGGACTTCCTATCGGTAAAATGATTTGTGCTTCCAATGCAAACTGTGTACTGACCGATTTTATTCGTACTGGCACCTATGATCGCACCAGAGAGTTTTATAAAACCATGTCCCCCTCTATGGATATTCTGATTTCTTCCAATCTGGAACGGCTTCTGTATCTGCTGGGCGGTCCGCAAGTCACCGCAGACTGCATGGAAAAGCTGGCACGTGACGGCAAATATACTGCTCCGGATTTTGTAATGGACAAAATCCACGCTGTAATGGAAGGATTTTTCTGCACAGAAGAACAGACAGCACAGGTAATCCGGAATACTTTTGCAAATCACAACTATCTGGCTGACCCGCATACCGCAGTAGCAATCGGATGCATGGAACAATATGTTGCCGCAAGCGGCGATCACACAAAAACTGTATTGGCATCTACTGCAAGCCCCTACAAATTTGCCGGTGATGTTTGCACCTCGCTCGGTCATGCACCTGCAAGTGATGATCCGGAACAGATCCTAAAAACCCTGTCTGAAATAAGCAAAACGAAAATTCCTGCCCCCCTTGCAGCCACTCTGTCGCTTCCTGTCCGTTTTGAGACTGTAGTGGATGCAAAAAATATGGCAGATTTCATCTTTGCAAAATAAGACTTCCAAGGAGGAGATGCATGTCTCTGTTTTCCATAGCAGATTTACACCTTTCTCTGTCTGTAAATAAGCCAATGGACAAGTTTGGAAGCCGATGGACAAATTATACAGAGAAAATCGAGCAGCGCTGGCGCGCCGTTGTCGGGAAGGACGATACAGTGATTGTTCCCGGTGATGTTTCCTGGGCAATTGATCTGGACGAGGCTTTGGCAGATATGCAATTTATTGATACCCTTCCCGGCAGTAAAATCCTTGGGAAAGGAAATCATGACTACTGGTGGTCTACCATTCACAAAATGGAAACTTTTCTGGATGCACATAACCTTACAAGTATTCGTTTTCTTCAAAACAATGCTTTTGAAGTGGAAGATTATATTATCACTGGCACCCGCGGGTGGTATCTGGATGAAAAACAGCAAACGGAAGGGAATGCTAATTTTGCCAAAGTTGTAAGCAGAGAAAACGTCCGTCTGCGGCTTTGTCTGGAGGAAGCAAAAAAACTCCGGGACAGTACCGGCAAACCGATTTTAGTCTATTTTCACTTTCCACCGGTTTACCGCAGCTTCGTATGCCGCGAGTTGGTTGACACACTGCATGCATATGAAATCAAAAATTGCTATTTCGGACATATCCACGGTACATACAATATACCGCGAACAACCACATTTGAAGACATTTCCATGACCATGATTTCGGCAGATTTTCTGGATTTTGTTCCAATGATCACTATGCCGTTTATGTATTAGGATGAAATCGTGCGCCGACAGGAAATATTTTGGAAATATTATTGACAATTCGTGCCATTTTCGGTATTATTATTAGAGGTCAATATGTAAATTATGAGGAGATAAGAAATGAGTTTGAAGGAAGCTAAAATCGTTGACAAAAATTTGTACGAGCTGAAAATTGAAATTGATCCCGGCGCATTTGCCGCAGCAGTAGATAAAATATATAAAAAGCGCGCAAAAAATATTACCGTGCCCGGATTCCGCCGCGGTAAAGCCCCCCGTTCTATCGTAGAAAAAATGTACGGTAAGGGTGTTTTCTATGAAGACGCTATAAACGATCTGCTGCCGGAAGCATATGCAGACGCTTTGAAGGAATCCGGTATCGCTGCTGTCAGCCAGCCTGATTTCGCAATCGACAGCGTTGATGAAAATGGCGTTTCTCTCACTGCAAAGGTATATGTAAAACCGGAAGTTTCTATCGATGGCTACAAAGGCATTGAAGTAACAAAAAATGTGGAAGCTGCACAGGACAGCGAAGTAACAGAAGAAATTGAGCGGGTACGTGACCGCAACGCACGTATGATTGATGTCACAGACCGTGCTGCTGAAAATGGCGACACTGCAAATATTGACTTTGAAGGCTTTGTAGATGACAAAGCTTTTGAAGGCGGCAAAGCAGAAGGTCATGAGCTGATTTTGGGATCCGGTCAGTTTATCCCTGGCTTTGAAGATCAGATTATCGGTAAGAACATTGGCGATGCTTTTGATGTAAACGTAACCTTCCCTGCTGAATACCACGCAGAAGATCTGGCAGGAAAAGCTGCTGTATTCAAGGTGAAACTGAATGCATTGAAGCGCAAGGAACTGCCTGCGCTGGATGATGAATTTGCAAAAGATGTTTCAGATTTTGATACGCTTGCTGCATATGAAGCAGATATTCGGGCAAATATTACTTCCAGAAAGGAAAAAGCTGCTGATGCTGCTGTTGAAGAACAGTTGATTGATGCTCTGATTGAAAAACTGGAAGCTGATATCCCTGAGGCAATGTTTGTAACAGAAACAGAGAATTTTGTACGGGATTATGATACACGTCTGCGTATGCAGGGTCTTGATCTTGCGAAATACTTCCAGTATACCGGCATGGACTTGGATGCTCTGCGCGCACAAATGCGTCCGCAGGCTGAAAAGCAGGTTAAAACCCGGCTGGCCCTTGAAAAAATTGCACAGCTTGAAAATATCAGCGTAACAGAAGAAGAACTGGAAGCTGAATACACCCGGCTTGCTGAGGCATATAATATGGAAAGCGATAAGATTAAAGAATCCATTGAAGCCGATGCACTGAGTGAAGATATCAAAGTGAAAAAGGCAGTAGATCTGGTTAAAGAAGCTGCTGTTATCAAGACAGAAGCGCCAAAAAAGAAAAAGGCTCCTGCAAAAGCAAAGGCTGAAGCTGCTGATACGGATGGTCAGGCATCAGAAGAAGCAAAACCTGCTGCTAAAAAGGCTCCTGCAAAGAAGACCGCTTCAGCTAAGACCACTGACGATAAAGAAGCCGCTCCTAAAAAGGCAACTACAACAAAGAAAGCTGCTTCCGGCACAACAACTGCAAAAAAACCTGCCGCTAAAAAAGCTGCTCCCAAAAAGGAAGACACAGATAAGGCAGAATAATTATCTCCGAAAACAAATACCATTTTACATCACCGCTGCCCCGGCAGCGGTAATGTACATTTTGGCCTTTTCCTGACAAAATCAAACAAGAAAGGATATTTTGCAATATGGCACTTGTACCAACCGTAATTGAACAAACCAGCAGAGGCGAACGCGCTTACGATATTTATTCCCGTCTGCTCAACGACAGAATTGTTTTTCTTTCCGATGAAATCAATGATGTAACTGCTTCCCTGGTGGTTGCACAGCTTCTCTTTTTGGAAGCGCAGGATCCGGATAAAGACATCAGTCTCTACATCAACTCCCCCGGCGGAAGCGTAACATCCGGTATGGCAATCTATGATACAATGAACTTTATCAAATGCGATGTGTCTACCATCTGTATCGGAATGGCAGCATCTATGGGCGCATTTCCTTCTATCCAGCGGAACCAAAGGCAAGCGTCTTGCGCTACCCAACAGCGAAATTATGATCCACCAGCCCCTTGGCGGTATGCAGGGTCAGGCATCCGATATAAAAATTCATGCCGATCATATTATCCGCACAAAAGAGCGACTCAACAATATTTTGGCTGCCAACACTGGCAAATCTGTTGATATTATTGCGCAGGACACTGACCGCGATAACTTCCTCAGTGCGCAGCAAGCATTGGAATACGGTCTCGTAGACCAGGTTGTTGAAAAACGTATTTAATCGCTGCACAACACTCTTACTAAATCTTAAAAACCGCGGAAAGGTATCTTTCTTATGTCTGAACCGACACAGCAAATCCGCCGCTGTTCCTTTTGCGGCAGAACGGAAAATCAGGTTATGTTCCTGATTCCCTCCCCCACATCCCCTGGTCTTTATATTTGTGACAATTGCGTGAGTGCGTGCAACGAAATTATTTTTGATCACACCCATGAAGGCGCCGAATTTACGCTTACAGCAGAAAATCTGCCAAAGCCTGCCGAAATCAAGGAAACGCTTGACCAATATGTAATTGGTCAGGATAAGGCTAAAATCAGCCTTGCAGTAGCTGTATATAACCATTATAAACGCCTTTTATACAACGATGCAAAAAGAGGACAGCCGGAATCAGAAGATGTTGAACTGCAAAAAAGCAATGTGCTGCTGATTGGTCCGACTGGCGTGGGCAAAACGTTCCTTGCGCAAACACTTGCCAAAACGCTGCGTGTTCCCTTTGCAATTGCAGATGCCACTACCCTTACAGAAGCTGGCTATGTAGGCGAAGATGTGGAAAATATCCTGCTGCGCCTGATTCAAGCTGCGGATTACGATATTGAAACAGCCGAGCGCGGAATCATCTATATTGATGAAATTGATAAAATTTCCCGCAGAAGCGAAAACCGTTCTATTACACGGGACGTTTCCGGTGAGGGTGTACAGCAAGCACTTCTAAAGATTCTCGAAGGGACCGTCGCGAATGTTCCTCCCCAAGGAGGACGCAAGCATCCCAATCAGGAATTTATCCAGATCAATACAGAAAATATTCTGTTTATCTGCGGCGGCGCGTTCGATTCGCTGGATCAGATTATTGAAGCGCGCAAGGGCAATGCCTCTATTGGATTCCAAGGGGATGTCAAAACAAAGAAAGAAAAAAGCTCCACTAAAATATTTAAGGAAGTATCGGCGCACGACATTGTAAAATTCGGTTTGATTCCGGAGTTGGTAGGCAGATTGCCTGTTATTGTTGGACTGGAAAATCTGGACGAAGATGCATTGGTTCGGATTCTTCAAAGAACCGAAAAATAGCTTGATTAAGCAGTATACCCGTCTCTTTGAATTGGACGAAGTTGATCTTACCTTTGATGAGGATGCCCTGCGCTCCGTAGCGAAAAAGGCTATTGAACGCAACACTGGCGCCAGAGGACTGCGATCTATTTTGGAAGAGACAATGACCCAGATTATGTTTGATATTCCCTCCCGTGAGGATATCATAAAAGTGCAGATCACAAAAGACTGCATCGAGTCCGGAGCTGCACCGCAGATTTATTCTAAAGATGCTGCTTTGCCGCCACAATCCTTGGCAGCATCTGAGTAAAAGCATATCAAAATCCAAAACTTTACTAAGTTTCCCCCAGCAAAGGGAGGCGGCACAATCAAGCGCAGCGATCGTAACGGAGGATTGTTGTTCTGCTATCTTTGAATAATCTGCAAATCGGCAGTTCGTTAAACAATCCCTCACCCGCTCCGCGGGAGCCCCCTTTGCACAAGGGGGCCTTTTTACTTATTTTATTGTATGTGCTTTGCGGAATTACCCGAACACTCGCTTTTTATGCATGCTCCACGGGATTCCTTTCCCGCCCTTATCATCCATATTACAGCATCTTCATATGTTGAAAGGTTCCTGAAAGATTTCCCACAAACGACCACTGCCGCATCATATAATTTCGTAAAAACTGTGTTTTTTTCTGATACTGTGCATACACATTCTGCACATCATCAAAATGTTCTGCAATAGCACAAGCGGCGCAGTATCCGCTTTCCATTCCTGCGGAAATTCCCTCACCCATTGGATTCAGAAATCCGGCTGCCTCCCCTGCAAACAAAACCCGTTCTTTCCCATATTCTATTGGGCATCCGGTGGAAACATGAGGCATCAGCCACTTTTCAGATTTCAAACATTCATAGACCTGCAAACCGTGGTTTGCTTCCATATATGCTATAAATCGATCGTAATATCTACTGATTTTACTTTCATCCTTCCCGGATACTCCCAACACCAGCATATTGTCCTTCACATTAAACCAGGCGTCATATTCTGACAGTTCCGGCTGCAGATACGCATAAAAATAATGAAAATCTAATGCAATTGTGCCTTTGTTGAATGTTTGATATGTAGTAATATATTCTCCGGTGCCTTGCAACAGCTTACGCTTTACAGCCCCAACAACACCTTCGCAGTCAATTACATATTTGGCTTTTTCTGTATAAAATCCTTTCTTCTTACAGTGTAACTTCACTTCTACAAAAGTTTCCTGCACATCGCACGAAACAGCAGCAGTGCGATCTATAAGTACAGCGCCGCTTCTCTCTGCTAAACCAGCCAGCCAATAATCAAAGGCGCTTCGCCAAACATTCAAGCCCCGCTGCTCAAAACGGTATTCCTGACCTGCGTCATTTGTAAAAATCATGCCCTTGTTTTCAGCCGGTGCGCATGTCACTGAAACCGGTATATTTTCGCCAAAATATTTGCCCACCAAATCTATTGTTTTTTTAATTAACATTCCAGAGCAGGACTTATATCGGGGCAGCGCGCATTTTTCGACAATCAAAACACTATATCCCCGTTCCGCTAATATTTTAGCAGCGGTGCATCCGGCAGGACCGGCGCCAATTACAATTACATCATACATTATATACTGTCCTCTGCAAATGAACTCCCCCAATCATTTTGGGGGAGTTCATTATTTTACAATACTCAATCCTGACTTCTCTCAGCCAACAAAATATGATACTTTTGATAAAAGCTTTCAAAATATTCCCCGTCTAATGCGTCCCGGATCTTCTGCATCAGTTCATTATAGAAATATAAATTATGGGTAACTGCAAGCATCATGCCTACTGCCTCTTTTGCTTTAATTAAATGGCGGATATAGGAGCGGCTGTGGTGTCTGCATGCCGGGCATCCACATTCTTCATCAATCGGCCTGGGATCTCTTGCATATTTCTCATTCATGATATTCATTTTTCCATGCCAAGTAAATACATTTCCGTGCCGTGCATTCCGTGAAGGCATTACACAGTCAAAGAAATCAACGCCAAGATGAACCGCCTCCAATATGTTCTGCGGTGTACCGACTCCCATGAGATATCTCGGCTTGTCTACAGGCATATGCGGTTCAACCGCATCAATAATCCGATACATTTCCTCGGCGCTTTCGCCCACAGCCAAACCGCCGATTGCAAATCCATCCAAAGGAAGCTGCGCTATTTGCTGCATATGCTCTACACGCAAATCCTCATAAGTACTTCCCTGATTGATTCCAAAAAGCATCTGTCTGGGATTCACTGTTCCCGGCAGGCTGTTCAGCCGCGCCATTTCCGCTATACAGCGTTCCAGCCAGCGATATGTACGTCCGCAAGCCTCCTTGGCATAGGTATACTTTGCAGGATTTTCCACACACTCATCAAAAGCCATCGCAATGGTAGAACCCAAATTTGACTGAATCTGCATACTTTCCTCCGGACCCATAAAAATCTTCCGTCCGTCTACATGTGAAGAAAAATGTACACCTTCTTCCCGGATTCTGCGAAGCTGTGCCAAGGAAAACACCTGAAATCCGCCGCTGTCAGTTAAAATGGGTCCCTTCCATCCGGTAAATTCGTGCAATCCACCCATATCCCGAATGAGTGCGTCCCCCGGACGGATATGGAGATGATATGTATTAGACAGCATTACCTGACATTTGACTTCCTCTAAATCCCAAGCATCCAATCCGCCTTTGATAGCACCGCAGGTTGCCACATTCATAAATACCGGAGTTTCTATCGTTCCGTGCGGCGTTTCAAACCGCCCGCGGCGGGCGCGGTTTTCTTTTTTTAATATAGTGAGCATAGCTTCCCTTTCCGCTGAATTATGTAATTCGTTCAAACTGACTTTCTAATGAATTTTTGGTAATTTCAAATGCAACAGGTCTTCCGTGGGGACATGTTTTGATTGCGCTGCCTCCTTTATCCGGATTTTGCAGCAGGCGGTCGCAAATCCATCGCAAATGCTGTTCCCCATATACGCGTCCGCCTTTAATTGCAGCTTTACAGGATGCACTGAACAGCTTTGCTTCGAAAAATTTCCGTTTGGCAGTTTCCACATTGCCTGTTCCATCAGAAAGTCCTGCGGCAAGCTCTGCAATCATATCCCCGGCACTATCCCGTCCGATTTCCTCCGGAATTTCTGAAATAATAACCTCACCGACACGTTTCTTCAATTGGATTCGGAATCCGATTGCTTTAATATCTTCCTGATATGCCTCCAATGCAAGAATTTCTGTTTCACTTAGTTTTACCTTCAGCGGAAACATCAAAATCTGCGCGCGTTTATCCTTTACGTCCATTCTGTGGCACAGCTCGTCGAAAAGAATTCTTTCATGTGCGGCATGCTTATCTATCAATAGCAGCCGGTCTTCCAATTGCACAATTACATAACAATTAAACGCTTCTCCAAGAATGGTATACTCCGGAACATCTGCAAGTCGATTTATAGAAGCAAGTGAATCCGTTTGCACTTCGCCCGCAGTAGTGGATTGCAGCAGATGGATTCCGCCGGGAGCATCGTCCGCATCGGTGCTTGCTTCCTTTTTCAGAATAGGAGCCGGCGGTTCTTCATCAATATGTTCGCCAAGATGTATCTGCATTTTCTGCGGTGTGTTTCGAGGCTCCCGTTCAATGGGTACAAAAGCCTGCAAAGGGCTGTAACGTGCCGTCGCACTCTCAACTGTTGCCGGAGAATAATCCGGGAAGGCTTGGCTGATTAAATCCGTTTCACGGGTTGGGATTTCGGCAGGCTCTGTTCTGCTCACAAGCGGCGGAACCGCTTCCGGCTTTATCTGCGGTCCCTCTTCCTCCTGTGGCATTACTGTGCACAGCCCATTATCTGCCAGATAGGAAAGACGTTTTTTGTCTTTAATCTGCTCATCAAATGAGCGGAACGGCAAATCAATCGGCTGCTCTAACGTTTTCTGCAGGCGAAGCTGTGGTCTGGTTCCTCCCTGCAATGCATTCAGCGCTGCATAGTGTACCGCTTCAAACACTGCACGCTCATCGGCAAATTTTACATCCAGCTTGGACGGGTGCACATTTACATCTACAGTTTCCGGGTTTAAATCCATATTCAACACGCACACGGGGAACTTCTGGGAAGGAATGCTGGATACATATGCCTGTTCCAATCCTGCCATAGCGGATCTGCATTTTACATATCTGCCATTGATAAAGAAAATTTCGTGATTTTTGTTTGCACGAACTAAATCTGGTTCTCCTACGTATCCATGCACGCGAATTCCTCTGCTGTCTGTTCGGTCAACCGGAGACATTCTGGACGCCATTTCCCGACCAAAAACAGAATAAATCGCGCCTTTCAAATCACCATCGCCGCTTGTCATAAAACGAACGTCTCCATCCACAATATACTTGACAGCCACATGCGGACAGGAAAGTGCAATTTTTTCTACCAGTGCTGTCACCGCAGCACCTTCGGTAGCATCTTTTTTCAAAAATTTTCTGCGCGCCGGAACATTATAAAACAGCTCCGATGTAATTACTGTTGTTCCACCGGCACATCCGGTTTCCATGACATTGACAATTTCTCCGCCATCGCATTCCATAGCAGACCCCATTTCCGTACCGCCGGTTTTAGTTAAAATCCGCATTTTGCATACAGCAGCAATCGCCGCAAGCGCCTCTCCGCGAAATCCCAGCGTGCCGATACTGATCAGATCCTCCGCCGTTGCGATTTTGCTGGTAGCATGACGGAGTACAGTAAGGGGAAGGTCATCCGGTTCAATACCGCTCCCATTATCAGATACACGGATAAAAGAAATACCGCCACGTTTAATTTCAACTGTAATGCTTTTGGCTCCGGCGTCTATTGCATTTTCCGTCAGTTCTTTCACAACAGATGCAGGACGCTCTACCACCTCACCAGCGGCAATCAAATTGGCAATATCAAATCCCAGAACATTGATTTTTCCCATGGCGTACTCCTTTCCCTGTTTTACTCAATGGCTTTCTTCCATTCAAATATCAAATTCATTGCCTCAATGGGCGTTAAGGTATTGAGATCTGTTTTCCGTATGCTTTCGCACACGCTGTCACGGCACAAATCCATCATACTGATTGCAGCCGCCCCCATAGGATCCGCTGATTCGTCAGATTTTTTCTGTGGTTTTGCTGTGCCGCCCGCAGCCTCCTTTTTTTCCAAGGCTGCCAGAATTTCCTTGGCGTGCTCCACAATTTCCTGAGGAACACCTGCCAGTTTTGCAACTTCGATACCATAACTCTCATCTACCGGTCCGCGCACAATCTTGCGCAGGAAAGTCAAATCGTCTCCACGTTTTTTCACAGCCACATTATAGTTAACCACGCCGGGAATCTGTCCCTCCAATTCCGTCAGTTCATGATAGTGGGTTGCAAACAAAGTTTTTGCTCCAAGCTTCTTTCCTGCTGTATATTCCAAAACTGCACGTGCAATGGACATTCCGTCAAAAGTGCTGGTACCGCGCCCGATTTCATCATAAATGATAAGACTCTTTTTGGTTGCATGCTGCAGAATGGATGCCACTTCGCGCATTTCCAGCATGAAAGTAGACTGTCCGCTTGCCAGATCATCCGACGCACCCACACGGGTGAACAATCGGTCTACAACGCCGACACGTGCTTCTGCCGCCGGCACAAATGAACCAATCTGCGCCATCAGAACAATCAGCGCGGTTTGCCGCATATATGTGGATTTACCCGCCATATTCGGTCCCGTAATCAGCATGAGCCGATTTTCATCAGTATCCAGCTGCACATCGTTTGGAACAAAATAAGAATCCCGCACGAACTGTTCCACCACAGGATGGCGACCGTCTTTAATCATCAGTACGTCGCTGTAGTCCACTTCTGGGCAGACATACTGATTGCGCGCTGCAACCTGTGCAAGACTTGCATATACATCCAATTCTGCCACTGCCGCGCCGCTTTTCCGCACACGGGATGCGTTTTTAATCACAACATCCCGTATTTCACAAAACAGCTGATATTCCAGATTTTTCAGTTTGTCCTCAGCGCCTAAAATGGTGCCTTCCAGCTCTTTCAATTCTTCTGATATGTAGCGTTCGCAATTGGTAAGGGTCTGTTTACGGATATAATGATCCGGAACCCGGTCACTGTAGGAACGAGTCACCTCGATATAATAGCCAAACACCCGATTGACGCCGATCCGCAGATTTTTAATTCCTGTTTCTTCCCGTTCTTTTTCTTCCAGCTTTTTAATATAATCTTCCGCATGATTTTTAATAGAACGAAGCTCGTCCACCTGTGTGTCATAGCCATCCCGGATCATATCGCCTTCCCGCACCAAAAACGGAGGATTATCCGTGATAGCGGTGGAAAGAAGATCGTAAATGTCAGTCAGCGAATCAATATTTTCCCAGATTGCGGAAAGCTGCACGGATTCTGCAGCCTGCAGCAAGGTTTTAACCTGAGGCAGTACTTCAATGGACTGCGCCAGCGCACGCAGTTCCCGGGCGCTGCCGGTTCCATACAGAATTCTTGTAAGAATCCGCTCCATATCCAGCACTGAAGTCAGAAGATGGCGGATTTCCTCCCGAAGCATATGATTGGATACCAATTCTGCGACCGATCGCTGCCGAGTAACAATTTTCTTCACGTCCCGCAGAGGATGCTCTAAAAATGATCGGAGAAGCCTGCGCCCCATAGAAGTGTTGGTTTTATCCAGCACCCCAAGCAGGGAGCCTTTTTTCTCCTTATCCAGCATGGTTTCCATAAGCTCCAGATTTCGACGGGTACTTGTGTCCATTTCCAGATACTGCGTATTTTCATAAAAAGCAATATCTTCAAAGTGAGACAAATCTGATTTCTGCATATCGGCGAAATATCCGAAGGCTGCGCCGCAGGCGTACATCGCAGGCTGGAAAGATTCCTGCCCCTGACCGTATGTGCCTGCAATTTCGGTAAACCACTCCAAAGCAGTGGATTCTTCAAAATAGGATTTGAGTTTTCCGGTGCAGAGAATGCCCCGCTCCTGCACAAAGGTTTGCAGCGCCGCCTGCTTTGTAAGATCGGCATTTGTGATAATTTCAATCGGACCGATGGTTGCAAGTTCGCTCAGCAAATCCTCTTCCGCGCCGATGCCGGCAAAATACGTTGCCCGCACTTTTCCGGTAGAGAGATCCGCAAAACAAACGCCGATTGTAAGATCACCGAAATAGATTGCTGCCAGATAATTGTTTCGGCTGTCCGGCAGAAAATCCGATTCGATTACGGTTCCCGGAGTTACAACCCGGACAACCTCTCGTTTCATAGGCAATTTTCCGCCCTTTGGTTCCCCTATCTGCTCACAGATGGCAACCTTATATCCGTTCTTGATAAGCTCTCCGATATAACCCTCGGCAGAATGATAAGGGATGCCGCACATGGGCGCCCGTTCCGGCTCACCGCAATCTTTACCGGTGAGGGTCAATCCTAAGACCTTTGAAGCAATTTGGGCATCCTCAAAAAACATCTCATAGAAATCGCCGAGCCGATAGAAGAGAATATGATCCTGATATTCACTTTTGGTCTTCAGGTACTGCTCCATCATTGCCGTCATATAGCGTCCTCTGCTTTCTTTGTAGGTTCAACCGTTCAGTGACATCCGCTGCAGGTGGAACAGTCATGAGTGCATCCCGCCTGTTTGCCATTCAGCACCAATTCAAGCTCCTGACTTACAGCCTGATAAAAAGCGTTATACGCATCGCTGGCTTCCTTATATGCAAGATATACAGGATTTTCAACCACCTGATTATAAAGCTCGCCAAGCCGCTTCTGAATAGATGCGGTAAGCAGAGCATCCTGCTCTGTTCCTTTGCATGCCTCAGCCAGGGCTGCCTGCTGCACATTATATTCCGTAAGCAGTTTTCCGATTTCAGCGTCCCCGGTATATGCCGCCTGTGTTTCCATTACTGCATTGTAGCGAGGGTCCGCTTTAATCAGCGCTGCAAGCTTTTCTACTGTCTCAACAATTTCTTTATTCAGATTTTCCATAATATTTCACTCTATCCTAATTATTTATTTTTCAGTTTTCCATATAGGCTGAACGTATCTGCCGAAACGATTTCCAAATCACAGTATTCCCCGATAGGAACACCGTTATTTTCAAAATGAATCGGTCTCGGCGACGCGGCGCGTGCAGTCATCTTATCCGGATCGGTTTTGCTTACTTCTTCGCACAGCGCCCGCACCGTTCGTCCTACAAAGCGCTGATTTCTCTCTCTGGATATATCATGCTGCAAGGCGAGAAGCTGTTCAAAACGGCGGCTGCTGATTTCCTTCGGAACTTGTCCTTCCATAGTTGCCGCAGGCGTTCCTTTTCTGGGAGAATAGATAAAAGAAAAGATCGCATCATACCGCACTGCTGAAATCATGTTCAGCGTTGCCTGAAAATCCGCGTCCGTCTCCCCAGGAAATCCCACAATAATATCGCTGGTCAGGCTTACATCCGGGACGTTTTTTTTCAGTTTTTCTATGATAGAAAGATACTCCCCGGAAGTATACTTGCGGTTCATCCGCCGCAGTATTTCATCGGAACCGGATTGAACCGGCAAGTGAAAATGCGGAACGATTTTTTCCTCCTCCGCCATTGCCGCAATCAACGCATCCGACGCATCCTTTGGATGACTAGTCATAAACCGCAGTTGAAAATCCCCCGGCAGGGCGCAGATTTGCCGCATCAGTCCCGCAATATCTGTGCTGCCGATATCCTTTCCGTAGGAATTTACGTTTTGTCCAAGGAGGGTGATATCCTTTGCACCGCCGTCAATCAGCCTGCGTGCTTCCTCTAAAATCGCTTCAGGGGAACGGCTGCGTTCCCTGCCGCGCACATAAGGCACAATACAGTATGAACAAAAATTGTTGCATCCGTACATAATGGACAGCCATGCTTTGTATGGCTTTTCCTGATGGGAAGGAATTCCTTCTGCAACTGCATATGTATCGCTGGAGACAAACTGCCGGCGACCGCCTGTGAGGGCGCTGTAAATCAGCTCCGGCAAAAGATGGAGCGCACCTGTGTCAAAGGAAAAATTCACGTAAGGATAACTGTTTTTCAGTTGATCCGCCCGGTGCGACTGGGTAACCATACATCCGCCGACCCCGATTACCACATCCGGATTTTTTTCTTTCACATGCTTATATCCGCCAATAATAGAAAGGGCTTTTTTCTCCGCATGCTCCCGGATTGCACAGGTGTTCACCAAAATCAGATGTGCCGCATCCGGCTCAGATACCGGACGGTACCCCATCATCCATGCAAGTCCTGCCATACGTTCGCTGTCCGCTTCATTTTGCTGACATCCAAAAGTTTGTATATAATAACCGGGACGGTTTTCCTCACTAAATCCCCGTTGCTGCAATTCTTTTTCTATCGTTTCACAAAGCTGTCTCTGCCGCTCAATTACCGCTTCCTCTACATGAGGAGCCAGCGGTTTTGGTTTCATTCGCCATCGTTATCTCCGTTTTCGTTGTCTGCATCGTCTTTTGCTGTTCTTGTACTGATAAATTTGTTATAGACAAGTATGCCGGCAAGGCTGATTACACCTACAACGGCATATATAATAATTGATTTCAGGTGATTCCCCTGAGCAAAGCTGCTACCCACATATGTGGATGTTATAATAGAAGGAATGCGCGCCACCGCGGCAATGAACAGCATACGCAGGAGAGAAATTCCGGTGAAGGGCGCAAAATATGTGAGCAGATCTTTGGGCGTTCCGGGAATAAACATGAGGAAAAACATAAAGGTATCCCGCTTTACAGGATTTTTCAGAAATTTCAGCTTTCTGAAATTGCTTGGAATCTATGATCTTTCTCCACAAAGGATCTGCCAAGCTTCTGCACAAGAATATAAATAAGCGCTGTACCGCAAATGATGCCCGCAATACACAGAAGCGTCCCCCACAATGTACCATAAAGCGCCCCAAACAACAGCTCCACCGGCTCGCCCGGTATTACCGCCAGAACAACCTGCACCACCTGCAGCGCAAACATAAACAGAACGCCCCATACGCCAAAGGAGGTAACCAAATCCTCAAAGGATTGCATATTCTCTTCATCGTACAAGCGGGCTATATAAAAGCACAGCAATATCGTTACAATAGCTGCTATCGTTAAAGTTACAATCTGAATAATTTTTCGTATCTTCGCGTTTTTATCCTGCATTTTAAATCTCCGAGCCGCTGGTTTGATCTGCTTATTTCTCTTTCGCATCCGCCGATACAGGATGATACAATCCTGTTCGGTATGCGCCGTCTGTCAACTTCACCGTGCCGTCGTGGAGGAAGAAAACCGCCTCAAATGCTTTGTCTGTGCTGTCATATAAAGCTTGCCCTGCATCGTATCCCATAGCATACAGCGCATTTGCCAGTACGTTTGCCGCCACAGCATCATCTGCCAGAACCACCACCTTGGAAAGATCCGACGCTGCCGACTCCCCCGTTTGATAGTTCACTGCGTCGCCAGCAACAAATACATATCCGGATTCCGTTTGTACAGATCCCATCACAGACGGGTCTTCCGTCTCGCCGGCAATGCCGATTTCAAATGGCTTTTCGCTCGCTTTTGCACCAACCACACCTGCACTGTTATTCAAGGTTACAAATCCATATACCACAGCGCTTTCGTCTAAATATGTGATAATTTTTTCCAACGCATATCCGTCCCGCACACCGGTCAAATCAACCTGCGCCTTTGGATCTGTCTTGTAAACAGCAGAATTTTCCACTGTGATTTTATCCGTTCCCGTATGAGAAAGTGCTTCATTTAACAATGCTTCCTCCGGCTGGGGATTTTCTTCTAAAAGCCGCAGAACAGTACCAAATACAGGCTGATAATACCCATTCGTAATGTCTGCGAGCCCATAGGCACGCTTCAGCAAGCCCATAAGCTCCCAGTCGCAGTCAAAAACTGCGTTGACCGGTGCATTGACTGCATAAAGTCCGGCTGATGCATTTGCATTTGTGTGATCCGTCAATTCGCTTGCATCCTCATAAAGGTCACAGCACTGGGAAAAAACATCCCCTAACTGACTGTCAGTAAAATAGACCCTTTTTCCTTTTTCGTCCTTCTCTCCAGTGTCATATGCGAACCGCACGGTCAGCACATCGGATCCCATATCATAGGAATTTTCATAATATTCCGGCATACGCTCAGCGGAGCACCCGCCCAAAGAGAAAAAAACAGTAGCTGCACACAGCAGCAGAGCGGCATATTTTAACTGACTCCTCACAAAAGCCTCCCTGACTATCGTCTTTAGTATCGCCTTCTTCAAATTATTATTATACCTATAAATCCAAAAAAAGTCAACGGAATGCATAAAAAAACCGGTGCAAATCCTACACCGGCATAGGCTATCGGAAAAGACGGAACAACGGCAGCAGCAAATGAAGCAGGGTGCACAGTACAAACACAGCGGCACTGATCCAAAATACCGCACACGCCCAATCATGCGCATCCCACCAAACCAATCCAATCCACACTCCGCAAAAGGCAACAATATTCACTATCCCCCGCAGCAAGAGAGAAAGACTTTTCCACACGCTCCCGCCGTGGGCATATGTATTTTTCACGATAAAATACCTCCTTGCGTTAAATACAGCAGAAGCAATATCCCCGCCTGTGCAATACAGGACAAAACCGCCGTAATACGAAAATGAAATTTTGTGTGTCTGTTTTGTTTATGATGCATACCGTAAATGCCAAGCAGTCCGCCGATACTGCCTCCGAAGGTAATCATTGTCAACAGTACGATTTCCGGAATTCTCCGCCGTCCGGAATGGCATGACAACCGCTTGTCTATAAAAAATACCAGTGCGCACAGCGCACTTGCAATTCCAATCCAAAGCCAGTAAATGTTCAAAAGCATAAGTCACCTGCTATCTATAATACTATAACTATACTATCATCCCCAGCAGCTTTTGTCAATCACAGACGCAAAACCGCAATTTCATAAAAAGCTCTTGCAAAAAAACGAAAAAATGGTATACTATTAAGGTATTTTATCTGTACATATGCCGCCTTTCGGTTGGCAGGATTGGAGAGTTTTATGCAGCTGACCAAAAATCGGGAAAGCGGTTATCAGATTATTTATCCCGCATCCCCTTCGCAGTCGGAAATGTATGCCGCAAAGGAATTGAAAAAATATCTGTTCCAGATAACCGGCGCTATGCTGCCTGAATTTCAGGATAACCGACATGAAGAAGCGAAAGAAATTGTTATCGGATATACAAATCGGGGCGGATACACGGAAAAGGATCAAAAGGCGCTGGGTAAAGAGGGATTTATCATCAAAACTCAGGATGAGAAAATTTTCATTATCGGAAGCGGCGTGCGCGGCGCCCTTTACGGTGTATATACTTTTCTGGAAAAATACTGCGGCTGCCGTTTTTACACAAACGATTTTGAACGTATTCCCCGTAATACGGATTTATCTGTCCCTTCCATCGAGGAAGATCGGCAAATTCCCGTTTTCCTACTGCGTAATTCCTACTGGCACAGCGTATCCGACACGGGAATCAGTGCAAAACTGAAAATCAACGGCGACTACGGCAGAGAGCGCTTCCCTGCAAAGATCGGTGGAGACGTGCATTATGACGGCGGATTTGAACACACAATCGGCTGGCTGTCCGGACAGTGCCCCTATGGGGAACGGGCATGGACACAGCCCTGTCTGACCAGCGAAGAAACCTACCAGACAGTGCTTGGCAATGTGCGCGGACTTCTTAAGAAAAACCCCGATGCGGATTTTATATCTATTACGCAGAATGACGGTGACGGCGGCGCTTGTAAATGCGACAAATGCCGTGCTATCAATGAAGCGGAAGAAAGTGAAATGGGTACCATGCTTCACTTTGTAAACCGCATTGCCGAGGAATTGGGAAGTGAATATCCAAACGTACTATTTGACACATTTGCATATCGTTTCACCCGCAAGCCTCCAAAAAATATCCGTCCGGCTAAAAATGTGGTTGTGCGGCTGTGCTCCATTGAATGCTGCTTTCGCCACCCGCTGGACGACTGCGATGTAACCCCCGCCCATGACAATGTAGAGAGCTTTGCAAAAAATTTGCGTGAATGGACTGCCATCGCACCAAATCTTTTTATTTGGAACTACACCACAAACTTTACCAACTTCCCCGTTCTGTTTTTAAACATAGAAGCACTGCGCAAAGACGTAGAATTCTTTGCAAGAAATGATGTGAATGGCGTATTCGAGCAAGGAAACATTGCATCCCTTAACGGAGAATTCGGCGAGTTAAAAGGATACATTTTGGCACGCCTTCTGTGGGATCCCTATATGTCCAAGGAAACATATGCCCAGTATATACGGGAATTTATCCAGGATTTCTACGGGGCCGGTGCCAAATATATTGAAGAATATTTGAAAATGGTGCTGGATAATTCCAAAGACGCCCATTTCGGCATTTATTTTGACGATCCTACACAATATGTATATATTCGGGAATGCCAGACAGAGCTTGCCGGCAAGCAGGAATTTGTCCGCCGTGGAAACAAGCTGTTTGACGCTGCCGAATCTGCTGCCGAGGATGACATAACTCTTGCAAACGTGCGGCGTTCCCGCATCCAATTGATGGATTACATGGATTTTACCATTCGTGCGGAAATAGAAGCAGCACAAAGCGAGGAAGAAAAAAAGGCGCTCAAAGAAACGCTGGTGGAAAACAACGAGAAACGGTTTATGTATATGCGCTGTTACAATGTAACGCACAATCACGAATTTCATAATTTTGAATCTCTCAGCGATCCGGACTATGAAACCCACTGTCTCCTCTGGAAATGCCCCGGTGAATAATCTTTGTTATAAGTAAAAAGTCCGCCGACAATGTCGGCGGACTTTCAGATTGTTATTTACAGCAAAAAAGTCTCTGCATCGCAGAGACTTTTATACACTCAGATCTGTTCTTTAACCTTGGCAGCTTTACCAACTCTGTCACGCAGGTAGTACAGCTTTGCACGTCTGACTTTACCGAGACGAACAACTTCTACCTTCTGTACGTGAGGTGAGTGCAGCGGGAAGGTCTTTTCAACACCGCAGCCATAAGCAACTCTGCGCACTGTAAATGTTTCGGAAATACCGCCGCCCTGCTTGGAGATAACGGTTCCTTCAAAAATCTGAATTCTTTCTCTTGTTCCCTCTTTGATGAGGTTGTGCACCTTAATGGTGTCACCGATCTTAAACTGAGGAACGCTTTCCTTCAGCTGCTCACTTGCAAAAGCTTCAAGCTTTGTCATTTTGACTTCTCCTTTTTGATTCTTTTGGTTCGAGAACGTTCGTACAGAGCTGCATTGGACCGTTCCGGCGCGGACAAATCACACGCAGGAATAATTATAGCATGTTACAAAAGAAAAAGCAATACTTTCCAACAAAAAAAGTGAAATTCTTTCCAAAAAATCCGGGAAACCGATTGACAGCCGCAGAGTCATATGCTATCTTATAAGAAATGAAAACAGCGGGAATCTATGCCGCTACAGAAAAGGAAACAAAGATATGATACCAGTACCGGAAAAACGCATTGCTGAATTTGAAAATATGGGCTTTGGCATGTTTATTCATTATGGACTTTATTCCCAGCTTGGTCAGGGCGAATGGATTATGAACAGCGCGAGAATGTCCAGAGAAGAATATGCAAAGCTTGCAGATACTTTCACCGCAGCAGATTTTGACGCAAAAAGAATCGCCCGCACCGCCAAGGAATCGGGCATGAAGTATATAACCCTCACAACCCGTCATCATGACGGCTTTTCCCTGTACGACACAAAAGGTCTGAGCGACTTTGACGCACCCCATACCTGCGGACGGGACTTGGTTCGGGAATTTGTTGACGCATGCAATGAGGAAGGACTGCTTCCGATTTTCTATCACACCACCATCGACTGGCATGAACTCTCCTACGAGAATGATTTCAAAAGCTATTTGAAATATTTGCAGGACAGCGTGGAAATCCTCTGCACCCAGTATGGCAAAATCGGCGGACTTTGGTTTGACGGCAACTGGGCGCGCCCCGCAAGCGACTGGGATGAGGACGGTCTCTATAAAACCATCCGCAAGCATCAGCCGGACGCGCTGATTGTAAACAATACCGGACTGGACGCCCGCGGCGCTACTGGGCATCCGGAAATTGACAGCGTAACCTTTGAGCAAGGCAGACCGGATCCTATGTACCGGGACGGCATGCCAAAATATATTGCGGCGGAAATGTGCCACACAATGAACGATCACTGGGGATTTGGCAAGGGAGATCTGCATTATAAGAGCCTTACTGAAATGATTGAAACTCTGTGTGACTGCCGCAAGGTTGGGGCAAATTATCTTTTAAATGTAGGTCCTGACGGAGCCGGCAATATCATTCCCATTCAGGAAGACATTCTCCGTGGTATGGGCGACTGGATCCGTCTGTGCGGAAGCTGCATTTACACCGGACGCCCCAGTGAAATCAAAGGGGAATGGAGAAACTTTGCCTTAGAGGATGCACAGAACGCATATTTGTTTGTATATGATCTCGGCGTCATCGGCAGTGCCAACGTGGTTGTAGACGGCGGCGGCAGAGGATATAAATATTTTAAGAATGTACAAAAGAAAGTAAAGCGCGTGTTCTGGACAGACAATGGAGACAACCTGGATTTTGTACAGCACGGAGACAACTTATGGTTTGACGCTACCGGATTCCCTTACGGATGTAACTATGTCGTACGGATTGCTCAGGTAGAATTTGAAGCGTAAACAGGCGCTAAAGACGGGATTAAAGATCCCGTCTTTTTCTTATGCCAAACAACCTATCCTGTCATATAATGTAATGAGAAATGATCGCGGCAGAAAAACAGGATGGATGAATATGGAATCTAAAATGAAAATAGCATTATGCGGCGGGGACGCGCGACTTTTATCAGCCGCTTCCCTGTTTGCAAAAAACGGATATAGCTGCGCTGTATGGAAATGTGCTCCCGGCGACTGCGGAGGAGCTGTGCGCTGTCATGAACTGCGCCATGCCGTAGACGGAATCGGTGCAGTGATACTGCCCGTTCCCGCTTTTACCAGCGCCGGACGGCTCACATGTACCAGCGATGAGCGAACAGGCATTGACGCACAAACCCTTTTTGCGGCGTTTCCGCCGGAAACAAAAATATACGCCGGCAAGGTGTCGGATTTGATTCGCCGAATCGCCGGCGAATATCATCTCCCCCTCTTCGATTATGCAGAACAGGAAGAATTCAGTATACTTAACGCTGTCCCTACAGCGGAAGCAGCCATTCAAATTGTAATGAATCGGCTTCCAGTAACGATTTCTGGAAGCAAATTTGTTATCATCGGATATGGCAGAGTAGGAAAAGCGCTGGCACAGCGCCTTATTGCGCTGCAGGGTACAGTTGTTGTGGCGGCACGCAGTCCAGCCGCCCGTGCTGCAGCGGAAAGTGATGGATGCACAACCATTTCAGTGGCAGAATATCTGAACAGTCCGCTGCCCTGTGCAGCATGCTTCAACACGGTACCTGCGCCGATTATCCACGATGAATGCGTCACCAGCGCAGATTGTCGGTTGTTTATTGATCTGGCATCTTCCCCCGGCGGATTCCGTGAGGAAGCGCGCTCCATTCTTGGAGATCAGCTAATAACTGCACTGTCGCTGCCCGGAAAGTATTCTCACGAAACAGCCGGCAAAATCATATATAAAACGGTGGAAGGGATGCTTACCGGGAAGGGGGGCACCGTATCATGATTGGATATGCATTTTGTGGATCTTTCTGCACCCATGAGGCGTCTCTTAAAGTTTTATCAGAACTACTTGGCAAAGGATATCCTATCACACCGATTTTCAGCGAAACAGCGTATCAGACTGATACAAAATTCGGCAAAGCAGCAGATATAATAGAAAAAGTGGAAACTATGTGCGGCAGAAAAATCACGCATACAATCCCGGCGGCAGAACGGTTCGGTCCCACAACTCCATTGGATACACTGATTATCGCCCCCTGCACAGGGAACACTCTTGCCAAGCTGGCACACGGCATAACAGATACGGCAGTATGTATGAGCGCCAAAGCGCACCTGCGTCAAAACAGACCCCTGCTGATAGCCTTGGCATCCAATGATGCGATGTCGGCAAACCTTGAAAACATTGCACGGCTTTTAAATCGTAAAAACATTTATTTTGTTCCTATGCGGCAGGATGATCCAAACAAAAAGCCGCATTCTCTGGTTGCGGATTTTTCTGAAGTTTCTTCCGCATATGACGCTATGCTTCAGGGCAAGCAGCTGCGGCCTCTTTTTCTTTGATAAAGCGTGAAAGGCGTTCAAAGAAAAAGCCCCCTGCAACGGATGAAAAATAATTTTATTTACGGTAATACTGACACACCCTCCGTTTAAAAAAGTAAAAAGGCCCCCTTGTGCGGTGGTTCGAAAACGAACCACTGGGGCATGGTTCCGCATAGCGGAGACTGGGGGATTGTCTTAGTATATACTGCAGTATATTCAAACCGATAGCATTACTCAAACACTCCCTCCGACTCGATCACTACATTTGGGAGATCCACCTCTCTTTGCACAGGGGGTGGCTTATAGATTATCAGAACCCCGCCTTCTCTAATTATACGGAAGACGGGGTTCTATATTATATCTCTTCGCTGTCCTGCGCTGTTGCGGTACCGGAAGAAAAATCTTCCTGATTGTCAAGTCCGTCTCTGCGCAGCATCTGCTCCAAAACATCAATATCCGCAGAAATATCCATCGCCTGGGCAGAATAGAGATTATCCAGCTGCTGCCTGTATGCACCGGCAAGGGTTTCCAGCGTTTCTTCAATATTTTTCTTTGTGGTACGCATATTCTCGCCTGCAACACCTGCTTCTTCAAGCATATCATACGACTGAAGCAATTTCAGCGTCATCGGCAGATAGTAATTCATAAAAGTCCGAATTTGTCCCACATCCTCCGGATGCACCCGAATAAATTCAAAAATTTTTTCAGTATATAAATGGATGCGGTTTACACAAAGCGTTACCGCAGCATCGTCGATTTTCTGATTGGCTTCCTTTATCTTTTTCAGCCACACATCGTATTCGTCGGAAGGTTCTGTTTCCGATTCCTGCGCCGACTGTTCTTTCGCATGATTCTGCACAATTATACGCGCTTCATCCGGATCAATTACAATCCGTTCCCCGCCGTAATCCAAGTATGCCTTCTTACCAAAATACCCTTTTTCCAGAAGGCGTTCCAAATCCTTCTGCACCTTTGCTTTGGTACTCTGCATCACACTCACAAGAGCCGAAATAGAATACTCCGGGAAATTACCAATCACACGACCATAGCGGCAAGCAATTTTATACAAAGCATCGGAGCGGATTCCGCTGATCAACACAAGAATGGAGCTGATTCCCAGGATTCCAGTCATAACAATATCAAAAAACTCAGGTTGTGTAAAAAGGCTGTCCCCCATAGAGCAAGCGGCAATAAACAATCCGCCTCCGAGAAAAATCGCTCCCGGTATGGACAAACCTTTACGATCTATCCGCAGTTTTTTCTTCTTACGCGTTTGCACAGGACGCGCCTGCTGATTTTGCGGTGTCTGCGATCCCGTTTCTGTTGCCGTACCCTGCTTTGATGTCTGATTCACATTCAAATGCAGATTTTTAAAATATTCCGATTGCTTCTGGGCGCTCCACGCACTGGACACGCCCCTTGCCGCTGAATCCAATGCTGCGCCGACAACACTGATTGTATTTTCAATTACAGAGGCAAGGTCGCTATATGGATCTTTATGATTATTGTTATCGCTCATTCTCTGCTCCTTATTGCTTTTCAAAAACGCACAGCCATACACATGGCTTGGATGTATAAATAACCTTATGACGAACTCCAGACAAAATCATCAAATGATCCCCCGCTTCAAGGATCGTTTTTCTATCGGTATCCGGGAAATATAAAATTCCCCGCCCCATTAAAACACTTACCCACTCCGCTTCCTTCTGACAGTACACATTGTTTTCCGGCGTCACATGCCCGAAAGATACAATCTTTTCTATTCGAATACGCGCATCTTCCCATACTACAGTAGTAATTTCCTTTGCAGGATCCACTTCCCGCGCATCCAACAGATTCATTGATATTTCTCCGTTTTTACTCCAGAACATTTTCATCACCGACCCCGGAAACTTCATAAAGAATGTTGTTTCCCCGTTTTCCGCAGCGGTTCAGAATACCTAAGTTCTCTAAAAACTTCACAGCTGCCCACAGGCGCCGTCCTCGCATGCAAAATATCTTTGCAAATTCTGTACTTGTAAGGATATCGCCCGCAGTAAACGGAAGTGTTTTTAAAATATCCCATTTATTTTTTAATTGAATAATTTCTGTCAGTTCATCCGGCACCGTATCCGTTTTCGTCGCTCTTTTTTTTCGATCCTTCCCATATCCGTCCAACAATTTATAATCACTGGCAGCTGTCAAAAAGTTAAGCACACGCAAATTTGGATGGGCAAAAAAAGACGAAATATATAAAAGTTCCGACAAAATCGCGTACCGTGCACGTTCGTATGTTCGGTACCTGCCTATATTCATATCGCCAGTATCCGGATCAATCCATACAGTTCGTTTTCTTAAAGCGCTGGGATATACAAGTGTTACCGGATAATTTGTTAAAAAAACCTCCAACTTGTCCCGCAGCGCGCCAAAGCCAGAGGTTTGTATTTCGATCACACCTGCATCGCCGTATATATCAGCAATATACCCTTCTAACGGAATTTCATGCCGTGCCGGATCCGGTTCAAAATAGCACTTTAAAATTAAATGCTGGCTTCTTTCCTGATATGTACCGATATTATATCTCTTATGGTTTTCTAAAAGAATTTCCCTTGCTGCTGCAAATCTGGCAGCATCCGGAAAAATCATAAAATTTTCCATCAGCAGATCAATATTTTGTCTTCAGCCATTCCAGAAGCTCGTCAATGTCCCCTTCAGAAAGGCTTTTATCCCGGTACAAGGTATTCATCAGATGAACAAAGGAGCCGCCATGATACTGCCGGACAAATTGCTCTGTTACGCTCTGCATATATCGGTTTTGTTCTGCCACAGGCGTGTAATACCGCTCTTTTCCGCGTTTTTCCGAAGTTATGTAACCACGATCCTCCAGACGCACAAGAAAAGAAATCAACGTAGAGGCTTTCCAGCCTCTGTCCCGCCCAACTTTCTCCATTAAATATGCGGTATTTACAGGAGGGGTGCCCTCCCAAATTGCCTTCATTACATCAAATTCTGCATCCGGCAGCTTTTTTTCATAATTGATTTCACTTTTGTTATCCACATCTGTAGCGCCTGTCATAAACACTGCTCTCCTTCCACAAATTTATCCAAGTGCAGAACAACTTAGTTCTATCTAAAAGCTATATGAATCCACATATCCTGCTGTTGACTAAAATACATTATACATTTGTCAAATGTATTTGTCAACAGCTTTTGACACTCCACCTGAAAAAAGAATAGCTTTTTGAATTTGCATAAAGCAGCCGCGCAGTTTTACATATATTTTTCATGGATTTATGGAAAACATTGACAGAAAGTCATAGATATTGTAAAATATACAGTGAAAATAAATCGGCACAGATTTAAACTGCACGAAAATAAAATGGAGATAATCAATGAAACCTGAATTTGGAAATCTAAAACCGGAAACGATTATGGAAATATTTCGCGCAGCTACATCTAAAAACAGAATTACCCGCGCGGAGATAGCAAAGATCACCGGACTCAGCGTAGTTACAGTGGGCAAAGTTGTGGACGCTTTGTTTTCCCTGAAAATTCTGCGGCAAACCGTCTCTTTGGATGCAGTCCGTGGACGTAAATCCAGAGTACTCAGCGTTTCCGGCAGCATTTATATTGTAGTATTTAACCTCGCCACGCCAAATTACACGGTGCACATTTGTGATCTGACCCTGCGCACCATAGAAACCTTTACATATCATTCAAATGCAGACTATTTTGCAGATGAAAACCTGCACTTTTTCTTTGAGCAGGGCGGCAAATATGTGAACGAGAAAATCAACATACAAAAATGCTGCGGATGCGCTATACTAACACCCGGAGAGTATGACGATTATACAGATCGGATTATCGACCCCCGCAATCCCCGATTAGAAGGGCTTGCCATCCATAATATTTTTGAAGAATACTCCTTCGGCACCATTGCTCCTTTTATTGGAGATATACGGAAATTTGCAGCCGATACTGTTCAGGAAACTATGCACAAAGGAGCCAGCGCCCTGTGCGTTTTTCTGGATAAAGAACAAATCTCCAGTTGTTATCTGCGCTACGGAGACAGTATTGAAAGCACCCGATTTTCCAGATTCGGCAATGTTGGCGCCGGAAGCGGGAAATCAATTGAAGACTACATCTGCCGCGGTAAAAATGTAGAACAAGCGCTGCAAGTATTATCCAGCACTCTATACTGGATTTTCTCAGTGATCCCTGTGGACAATATTTTTCTCACCGGTGGGCTCTATTCGGATGCAAACGCGCTCACCTTGCTCATACGTGAACGACTGGCTGCCATACATCTGAATCAGGACACAGATATTCCCGATGTAATTGGCATAGACTGCACAGCGGCTGGCGTGCGCAGCGCCGCAAAAATTATCCGGGAAAAGTGGTTTTTAAAAGAGATTTTGGGGGAATAGGTAAAATTGCATTGACAAAAGGATAGATTGTAGTATATAATAAACAGTAACTTAATTTTGAAAGGAAATAACAGTATTATGGACAGCGACAGTATAATCATGCTTCTTGTCATGATTTTACTCACCGCACTGTCGGGCTTCTTCTCGGCAACGGAAACAGCATTTTCATCTTTCAACCGCATTCGAATGAAAAGTCTTGCTTCGGCAGGAAACAAAAGAGCTTCTCTTGTACTAAAGCTGGATGATAAATACGATAAACTAATTACTACTACCCTGATTGGAAATAATATCGTCAATATTACTCTGACAACAATCAGCACCCTGTTTTTCATGCGTATTCTGACAAATGTCAGTGCAGACTTAGTGGCCACCATTTCCACCATTGTTATTACTGTTACCGTTCTTATTTTTGGTGAAATTTCACCAAAAACATTGGCAAAAGACCATGCTGACGGATATGTTATGTCTGTCTGCGGCATCATGAACGGATTAGTTACTTTATTTATCCCTTTTACGGCGCTATTTTCCGGTCTGAGAAAGCTTTTATGTAAGATTTTCAAATCATCCTCTGTTTCCATTACTACAGAAGATGATTTAATCACCATGGTAGAAGAAGCGGAGCAAGACGGTGGATTGGATGAGGATGAAAGCGAACTGATTCGCAGCGCCATTGAATTCAGTGATCTCACTGCCGGAGAAATCCTCACACCGCGTATTGAAGTTGTAGCGGTAAAGGAGGATGCAGATCCTCGGGAAATTATGATGGTATTTTTTGATACCGGATATTCCAGACTGCCTGTAATCGGAGATTCTCCCGACGATATCAAGGGCGTTCTGCATGAAAAAGATTTTTTCTTCGCATATAATTCCGGCAAACAGGACCTGCAACCCTTTTACCAGAAGCCCTTGTTTGTATCTAAGCATCACAAAGTCGATGATCTTTTACGAGATTTGCAGAGTGAAAAATGCCACATGGCGTTTGTCATTGATGAATTTGGCGGTTTGCTGGGCATCGTTACCATGGAAGATATTATCGAAGAACTGATCGGCGACGTTTGGGACGAACATGACGAGGTGGAAACCTTCACAATGATCGTCAACGATGACGGCAGCATTACAATGGACTGTGCTGCTGACCTGGATGAGCTTTTGGACTACTTTGATATTAAATATGAGGAAGACGAAAAACCCCAGACAATCAACGGCTGGATTCAAATGAAATTCGAAGGCATTCCGGAAATAAATGAAACCTTTACGTATGGCGATCTTCTTATTACTGTTACTGATTGTGATAATAAGATGGTCAAGGAAATCAACGTAAAGAAAATTGATCCACCGGATGACGAAAATGACTGATTCAATAATATTTAAAGCCCTCTTTTTAAGTGGGCTTTTTATTTTATAAAAGCCTGCGCAGTTCCCATAGAGTGCTGGATCGCAGTAGGCAAAACGGGGGACGTTGATTGTCGATTCACAGATCATCTAAAATGACAACCAATACAATCCCCCAGTCAGTCTCGCTGCGCTCGCCTGACAGCCCCCTTTGCACAAGGGGGCCTACTATCCAAAATCCAACTTAAGCCTCCTTTGTGTAAAAGGAGGTGGCACGGCGTTAGCCGTGACGGAGGAATTGTTTCGTTAAACTGTCGATTCACAGATCATCTAAAATGATAGCCAATGCTATCCCTCAGTCAGTCTCGCTACGCTTGGACTGACAGTTTCCTTTGCACAAGAGGGTATTTTAACTTTAAGGTATTCTACAACATGCCCAGCGCTTCGTGCAACGCCCACGCTGGAAAAATCTAAAACAAAAAACGGAAGGCAATGCCTTCCGTTTTTTCAGGATTTCAAAATTCTATTTGACCCTTGCTGTCATATTGTTCCTTATTTTGCAGGAGTAAACGTACCTGCTATATACCGTGCAATGTTTGCTGCACTCATAGCATCAACAACGCCAGTTCCTGTAATATCTCCTGCCAGTGTTGGCGTCATTGTTCCGTTTGCCATTCTAATAATCGCTGCTGCGTCTACAGCATCTACTACACCGTTACCATCCACATCACCAATCAGGTAATGCTTCGGCGCGATTGTTACATCCTGCGCTGGCATCGTAAATGTAGTTGTGCCGGACTTCACATCTGCAACTGCATCTACATCGCCGGTCCATGTGTCAAACCGATATCCCCAGCTTCCATCCAGGTAGAATGCATCAACGCTCAGGGTTACCTGCTCACCTGCGGCGTACGCATACTCTACACCGTTGATTGTTGCTTTGTAGATTGCTTCAAACTCAATCAAGTGCTGCATCGTCTGCTGTGCTACGCCTGCGGAGGATTCAAATGTGAAAGAAGTCGGCTTCTCTGTAAAGGTTACCAAACCGGTATTTTTGTTCAGTGTTCCTTCTGAGAGACTGTCCTCACGAATTCCATATATCACACGGCTGTCCCCCAAGGCATGCAAATCAACCGTCCAGACACTTCCCTTTTGAGTCAATGGAAGCGTGTGTATTTGCGGCGAAATTTCCAATACATTCTGACCTATAAGTCTCGAATTTGCTCTATCCTCAATATACGTTATACTGTTGTTAGAACAAATTAAATCATATAAATAATAGCAGTTGCTCAAATCCAGCTCTGTCAACTGATTGTCAGCGCACGCCAATCGGTTCAAGCCCGGCTTGTCACTCAAATTGAGTTCGGTCAGCTGATTGCTGCTGCATTCCAGACTTCTTAATTCAGAGCCTCCACCCAAATACAACTTTGTCAATTGATTATTATTGCATGATAAAGACGCAAGACTTTTGTGGTAGTAGATAATAACCAATTCTGTCAGCTGATTGTTGTCACAGTTCAAATATTGCAGGTTTGTATTGAAGGTGAGATCCAGCTTTGTCAACTGGTTACCGTAGCAGTGCAAATTCTCTAAAGCTGTATTATTGCTTGTGTCCAATTCTGTCAATTGGTTGTCGCCGCAGTTCAAACATGTTAAAGCCAGATTGTTGCTTACATCTAATTTCGCCAACTGATTGCTATAGCATACTAAGTAATCCAGAGCTGTATTATTGCTTGCGTCTAATTCTGTCAACTGGTTACCGTAGCAGAACAAACCATTTAAAACCGCATTGTTGCTTACATCCAAGTTTCTCAGCTGATTATTCTCACAGTGCAAATCCTCTAAAGCTATGTTATTCCTTACATCCAATTCTGTTAACTGGTTGCCCTCACAATCCAAAATTTTCAAATCTATATTGTTTCTTACATTCAAATTTTCAAGCTGATTGCGATGGCAGTATAACTTCTCTAAAGCCGTGTTATTGCTTGTGTCCAATTCTGTCAGCTGATTGATATCACAGTACAAAACTTCTAAAGCCGTATTATTGCTTACATCCAGCTCCTTCAGCTGATTAAAGGCACAATCCAAAATTTTCAAAGCTGTATTATTTTTCAGGTCTAATTCTGTCAGCTGATTGCCACCACAATACAAAAGTTCTAAAGCTGCGTTATTGCTTGTGTCTAATTCTGTCAGCTGATTAAAAGCACAATCCAAAGAAAATAAATTTATAAAAAACTCTATTCCCTGCAAAGTTTGAGCAGCATAACTTTGATGTACCTTAACAGATATTATTTTCCCACATTCTTCCGGTGTAAAGTATTCGTCCTCTGCGCCTTCCAAATTTGAAACACATTCCCGAAAAACATCATCCGGGAAATTATTCTCACAGATATGTAAATTCCCGTTTTCATTTACGCAGGCGGGAACACCACTAAATGCACCAAGCACGTGCTCCTCACAAGCCTCTGATGCGCCAAGACCGGGGTTGGGCGTTGGTATCGGGGTTGGCGTTTCCGGTTCAGAATCAATTAAGTTGACTGTAACCTGCATTGTTTGCTGCACTTTCCCGATATAGCATTCATATGTGAAAGAATCCGGCTTTTCTGTAAAGATTATCCAGCCAGACTGCCAGTCATATGTTCCTTCCGAAATACTGTTTGTTTCAATTCTGGATACGTCTTCAACTAAGCTGCTCAAATCTACTGTCCAGACGGGTCCTCTTTTGACAAGCGGAAGCGTGCTTGCCTGAGGAGAAACTATAAGACCTTCCCAATTACCATCTCGCCTGTTTGTAAACAATTCCGTCATGTTATTATTGGAACAAATCAAAACAGACAAATCCATGCAATCGCTTACATCCAGCTTTGTTAATTGATTAAAACGGCAGTCTAAATACATCAATTGCGTGTTATTACTTACAGTCAGCTCTGTTAAATCATTATAAGCACAATCTAATTCAACCAACTCACTACAACCGCTTATATTTAATCTTTGTATATGATTTTTCCGGCATGACAGTTTTGTTAACGCAGTATTGTTGCTTACATTTAATTCGCTCACACCGGTTCCATCACAATTCAAGGACTTTAAACGAGTAAAAAACGCAATCCCCTGCAACGTTTTAATATCATCGTCATAACATACATTTAGTGATTCTTCAATTTTACCGCATTCTTCCGGTGTAAAGTATCCGTCCCCTGCACCTTTCAAATTCTCTATGTATTCACGAAAAGCATTATCCGGGAAATTATTCTCACAGATATGCAAATCTTCGTTTTCATTTACGCAGGCGGGAACACCGCTGAATGTGCCCAGCATATGCCTCGCACAGGCAGCCGATGCGCCGAGAGAGGACCGCTCATAATCCTCTGCATCCGCATATACTATGCTTCCGCCAAGTGTACCAAACAATACACCAAGTGTAAGCAATGCCGACACAGCTTTTTTAAGAAAGCTCTTCATTCTATTTCGACCTCCTTATATTAGTGTATTATATAGTATAACAGAAAGCACCTGAAACTGCAAGACTGGGGCGACAATTTCAAGTGCTTTTTGGATAAATTTATCGAATTGTGTCTAAATAATCTATGTATTGTACATAATAGCTTTATTCACTCTGCATTAATTTCGGCAAGCGCAACTACTCTGCCGCCTTCCTCCCGGCTGCGCAGTCCCGCAATAATAATTTTCATCAATTCAATCGTCTCATTAAACGAATACGGTTCCTCTCCGGTTCGCAGCCAATGGACAAACAAATCTAACTGCTTTTTAAAACTATAGTAGGAATCCTTGCAGTCAACGTATACAGAATCGTCTGTTCCCACAATCTGTATGCCAGCGCCCGCCATACCAATTCCCTGAGGAATATCCACGCGGCATCCGCTTTCATGAATCAAATGCACCTGCGCCTGTTCATATGTCCCTGTATTTTGGACAGAAACGAATCCGGGACCCAGCAGAGGATATACCGCCTCAATAGCATGAATCCCGTAGGTCTCCCATTTTTTGGACATAGGCGAGCAAACGTACATCAGTTTTCCCAAATGATAGGGAGATGCATAGTATGGCTCCAATTCCTTGCTGTACCGCATACAGGAGGAGGACAAAAACTGCTTGCCCTCTTTCCGCCACCGCACAAAGGTTTGCAGATCCTTTTCCGTGTTCACCAGAGGCTTGTCAATAAACATGGGAATTCCCGCATCCAGAAAGGGCTTGCAGCGTTCGATATGCTCATCGCCGATATCTGTTGCACAAATTACCGCGTCCACCTGTCCCAGCATTTCCAGCGGATCATCCACCACATTTGGAATATTGGACGCTTTTGCCATATGTTCAGCCATTTCACGCTCGGCATATCCAGTGCAGCAAATATGGGTAATATGGGCGCCGGGAATGCCGATTGTGTGAGGAGGTTGTTTCTTCAGATAAGCCGGAATCACAGGAAAAGGACATTCTGCCATATACCGCATATCGAAATCCATTGAACATTGCACTCCAGGAATAGGGATGTCCGTTTCCCTCTGTCATTCCTAAAATACCGATTTTCAGTTCTTTATCTCCAAGAGGAAAGATTTGCATAATTCACTCCGTTCCTGCCGCGGTGCGGCAAAATCATAATGCAGTTTTCATAAAATTCTCTTAAGATTTCGGTCTGGATAACACTTCCATAATTTTCGGTATATTCACATCTGCAAAAGCAGCTTCCATCTTGCGGCGCGTTTTTTCCCGTATAGGAGGAACATCAAAATACTGCAAATTGGAAACAACCTGCGATTCTGTATCTGCGCCAAGCACCAGACTGGTAATTCCCGGAACGTCCCGCATAAAAGCGATGGCAAGCTGCGCCACACTCATACCTTCCGCATCGGCGAATTTCCGCAGCTGCTGGATTTTTGGTTTTGCATATTCCACAAGAATGGGATCTTTGATAGCATCCGGATCCAGAAAAAACAGCCCCTGCAAAAATACACTGCGCACAAAGGTAACAATTCCCCGCTCCTGCAGCGCGTATACGGCACCGGAGGCAAACAGCCGCTGATCGAATACGCTCATAGGAACCTGCGTTGCAGTATACACCGGATATTGCAGCATTTCCGCCACTTCATATCCTGTATATACAGAAGCTCCTACCATATCGGTATATCCCCGGCGGATGAGCCCTTTCATATGCTTTGCAGTTACTTTCCCGTTTTTATACAGATTTGTAGGATGGTGAAGCATAATGCAGTTCACCTTGGAAACGCCCAGCTTTTCCAGGGAAGTCTCTACACTCTCTACAATAAAAGCTTCAATTTCGCGGTCATCGTCCAAATCAAACCGGGGAACTTTTGTAGTAAGAAAAGGCAGCTCACCGGGGTGCTCCTTAAAAAACGCCCCCAATACATCTTCTGCATTCCCATATGCCCGCGCAGTATCCAAGCTTGTAACGCCTTTGTCAAGAGCGGCACGAAGCATGGAAAAGCTTTGCTGCAAATCAGGCTGACCGCCATTATTGGCTATGCCGTAGTTCATACCAAGCTGAACGGTGCCCAGGGACATGCCTGATATTTTCCTTCCTGCAACTTCTGTATATCTCATCCCTATATAATCCGCCTTCCGCTTATATTTCGGGTAATGTTCTGATAATACTGGGAAAGACCGACTACATCCGCCCCGCAGGACAAGAAGGTGTAGCCCATTTCCACATAATCATCAAAGGTTGCGGGACCGCACACCGTTCCCGCCCATTTGCCATGCTTGCGGGCACAGGCGGCAATTTTTTTGCGGGCGTCCTCAATCTCGGGAATATCCGTTTCGTAAGGGCGACCAATACCTTGGCTGAAATCTGCCGGACCAAAGAAAATCATGTCAATTCCGGGGAGTGCGCAAATTTCCTCCAATTCCTCCATAGGCTCCGGATCCTCGATCTGGATAATTACAAACCGTTCTTCGTTTGCCTGTCTGATGTAATCTGCTTCACTGACAAGGCAATACTTACCGTCCGCATTTCCGCCATCAATAGGACGGCGCCCAATGGGATGGAATTTGGTATAGTGCACAATCTGCCTTGCTTCATCAAGACGCATTACATGGGGAATCATAATCCCTGCACAGTCTCCCTCCAAAGGGCGAACATAATCGCTGTAACACCCCTTGCTGACCCGGGTCAGCACGTCTGTATCATAGTTTTTGGCTGTACGAACCGCATTTTCAATAAAGGAATAATCTGTTGGGATATGTTCCATATCCACCCATACACAATCAAAACCGCACATGGCAGGCGATTTCCACATCCCGCAAATCGCTCAGGTTAATTTTCACACAAGTTGCCACGTTTCCGGCACGCATACGGCGCAAAACGCGGCTCGGACGCATATTGTATTCCATACTGTCACCAAAACTTTCCTTGTTCATTTCGAATCGGTCTATAACCGCAAAGTTTACATCTGTAATATAGTCGCTATCTTGCCGTATACCCACCATCTACATTGATGCTGGTACCTGTTATGTAAGCAGAGGCATCGGAAGCCAGAAATACGAGAACACCTTGAATATCCGATTCATTTGCCATTCTGCCTAAATACGTCATTTTTGCATAGCGCTCCAAAAATTCTTCCGGTTGATGGTTGAAAAGTCCGCCCAGATTCAAGCAGTTCACACGCACGCCGGCTTTTCCGTATCGTCCTGCCAAAAAGCGGGTCAGGTTGAGCATGCCGCCTTTGTGATAAAAATAATCCGGTGCGTCAATTGCATCCATTTCAGGATTATCTTCGTATAGGTACGGGTTGGAACCGCAAATTCCCATATAGGAACCGATATTGATAATGCTTCCGCCACCGTTTTTCTCCATTTGATTTCCAAACGCACGGGAAATCAGAAACAATCCGGTTGCATTTACTTCCATGGATTTTGCAAAATCGGCAGCCGGTCCTTCATAATCATGCATGGGACGCAAAACAGAGTTATTTACCAATATATCTACTTTGCCGTCTCTTGCAGTCATGCGTTCCAACAGAGCATTGATGCTCGCTTCATCTGCCTGATCATACTGATCCGCATATACCTTGTCGTATCCGGCTGCGTTCAAGGAATCTGTAAATTCCCGGCATTTATCCACGCCGCGGGAGGCACAGCAAACAGTTGCCCCGGCATCTGCCAGCGCAATTACCATCTGCTTGCCATAATATCCGCTGCCTCCAGTAACCAAGGCAACTTTACCGTCCAACCGAAACCGATCAATAATATTTGCCTGTTTCATAAACATCTCCATTCTCGGTCATTCAATGACCGAACTATTATGAAAATTTTCTATTTTAAAACAAACTTTTGATTCCGTCCACAATCGCTTTGCCTGCTTCTCCGGTAAAAATAGATGTGCCAACTTCATAACCGCCTTCTGCAACTGCTTCCGGTGTAAATACATAACCCGGCAGTGTGCCATTGGTCACTTCAAACACAAATGTTTTTTCACAGGGAGACGCTGCCTTCAATTCCAATCCATATTCCACAAAGATTTCACCCTGGAGTCCGCAGATGAGTGTATCACCCAAACGGAGCGTCATAACCTCGCAAGGCAGTTCCGCGTCCCGGACGTCGCTGTTTTCAGACATTTCTGCGTAATAGAATTCATTTTCAGCGCCGAACATAGCAAGCTCGCAGTTACGCTTTTCAATGTAATTGTCATCAGGCATTTCAGCAAAAGCCTTCCGCGCCCGCTCCATTTCGGCTCGCGCTTCTTCCACAGGCGGAAAGCTGCGCACCGGCAAATCAAGCTCTTTGTTTTTGAATACTGATGTCAATATCCTGTGTATATTCCAGCTTTTCCACTGTATGATACACTTCAACGCCAAGCGTTGTGCCGGCGCGGGCTGCTTCTTCAAAATCCTGACCGGTACGGAAATACCGGGAGGACTGGTTTCCACTGGTTCCCTGGGCAAACATAAAGACAGCGTCAGGGTATGCATAACGGATATATCTGCGGATATATCCGGGATAGTCGGCAGTTACATATAAATTTTCCGCATGCAGATAGGTTGGATGCAGGGCATAATTGAGAAGCACGCCGCGCACAGTATCCTGCATGTCCTTCACGGCTATAACATTCACACTGGGATCCTGCAAACCGTCTTTTGCACGGCGGTTCCCGCCGATTCCCTGCTCACCGCCGCAATGTCCGATTCCTGTTCCGATTTTCGCTTCAAAGGTATTTGCGATTGCCTCACGAATGCAGCCCTCTACTTTGGGAAGAAGCTCTGCGATATAACGTTCATCGTCAAAACATCCTTCTGCAATTTCAGAAGCAAGCGGTGTGGATGACCAGGGACCGGAATGGGTGTGGGATGTTGTGAACATAATGTTCTTGCCAATTTTTTCACGGATCTCACGGCAATATTTCTTACCGAAAAACAAAAGATCCAGTGTTACCATTATAATTTCGTCTCTGCCGTTATTCAAATACAGCGCCGCACAATACAGCGGGTCATGTATTCCTATATTCGGACGGGGACAGTGGGGATATCCCGCCATAGGAATCCCCGGCTTCGGAGAAATATCAACCAGTGAGGTACCTGCTTTCAGCATCTGAAAATCATTCCTTTCCCCGGCATTCAGCCGTTCTGTATCATTTTACGCTTTATAAACACGCTTTACAGTAAAGTCCTTTTCGAGCGCTACAATATCCGCCCGTTTGCCCTGTTCCAGCGAGCCTGTTTCGCCATATATTCCAAGCAGTTTTGCAGCATTGCCCGCCGTGACCATTGCAATTTCCGTGAGGGAGAATCCGGCAGCATAAAAATTTTTCGCAACCTGATCCATCGTCAGCTTACTGCCATTCAGCTCCCCATCTTCAAAATTCACATCGCCCGTGCCGCTAGGACCGCCGCAAGCATCGGTAATTCCAATAATGCGAGATGCGCCGACTATTTTTTTTGTAAGCTGCAAAATCTCTTTACGCACATGCACCCCCATGGAATCACAAATGATTTCATAATACAAATCATCACAGAGGAGTGCAGCGGCGTTAAAATCTGTTTCAATGGTACCGTCCCATCTGGCAGGTGAAATACTGGCGCCGGTGGCATCAAACAAATGAGTAACGCACCGGGCACCCCTTTCCGCTGCACGCCGCACCGCTTCCGGCGATGCTTCGCTGTGTCCGATGGAACCTACAATGCCAAACCTGAGCAGATCTGCAAGGAACCGGTCGGTTCCATCCACCTCAGGAGCGAAGGTTGCATGCCGCACAATTCCTGTTTCCAACAGGGGCATATACTCCTTTGAATCTGCAAACAAAGGTTCATCGGAGGGCTTGGCTCCGTAACGGGGGTTCAGATACGGTCCTTCCAGATGAACGCCCAAAATGCTGGACGAATCCTTCATTGCCGCTTTCACTTTTTCCTGGGCAGCCAGAATGCCGTCTATTCCAAGATCCCGATACAATGTGCAGCAAAGCCCCGTCGTACCGTGTTTCAAATGATACTCCGCCACCGCGCGGGGATCCTCATAGCACCAGATTTCTCCCCCGGCATGACAGTGAATATCAATAAATCCGGGAAGGAGAACGCATCCGGTCAAATCTTCCACTTCACCAACCATCGGAGCGTGTTCCCTTGCCCCGGCATACAGAATCGTTCCGTTTTCCACAGCGACTGCACCATTTTCAATGATGCAGCCGTCTGTGACAACGGTTCCGTACAAGGTATATGTATCTTTCATATTAAATCATTAAATCAATATCCAACAGTTTCCCAGCACTCAAACGGCTGTGCTATTGCTTCGGAAACGTATACATCGGTGTCCATAAGCTGAAGCATGGAAGAAGGCACCAGCGGCGTTACTTCTCCGTAAAGCACCAGACGGGACGTCATCCGCAGCCAGGAGGACATAGTCCCCATGGTAGTCAAATCGTGCATTTCAAAACGGTTTTTCGAATTTTTCACATCCAGCGGACCGATTGTCGCAGCCTTCGGCGGCACGTTGGCAATATCGCCGGAACAGCCGAAACAGCCATGGAGAGAGTTCTGCAAAATTGTCATGGGATGGAGCGTCACAATTCTTGCTTCCATATTCAGATATTCTTCAATAGGAGGGCATCCGAATTCAGGTGTGCAGGGATCAATAAAGGCAATATGTCCTGTCCAGCCGGGACCGGAATAGCAAACATCCGCACCGCCGTCTCCGCAGTCGCTGATCATTTTGGAATAGTCATTTATATTTTCATTTGTGAAATAGTGGAACTGCTCCAGCGGCATACGCAGATCTTCACGGATCTTGCCGTAAAAATATTTCATATTGCTGTGTGCAAAGCCGGCGGGATAATCCAGCGGCGCAATATTTCCGTCCTGATCTGCCCATTCATCCATACAGAAAATGTGAACATTCCGGCAGTTTACATTCAGCCGGTTGATTGCTTCTGCAACCGCCAGATAGGTCAGCGGGCAGGGATTGGGGCAAATCATAACCAGCTTTTCATCCAGCAAATCGGAACGCACCATACGCGCAACCATGTCTCCGACCCATATTCCACCTACATCAGGCACAACGTGAATCCGAAAGTTCGGGTTCGGATGCTTTTCCATATCCTCACGTTTGATATTGCGGCACTTTTCCAAAACTTCCTTGTTTCTGTACGGCACGTACGGAGCCGGCTCAAAATTAAACATGTGTTGTATCTCCTTAAAATAAAATTATATTCAAATTATTCTGCGCTTAACCTGCGCAGTGAATTTGCTTCTTTACCTTTGCCGGAGGTACTTTTCTCTCAGAAGCAAGCACTGCCGCTCCAAGAGCAGCCGTTTCCGGCGTTTCCAATATAGAAATCGGCGTTTGACAAATCCGGGAAAGAATCTCGCACCAAATATCGCTTTTTGCTCCTCCTCCGAAAACCAGCAGCTCCTCTGCCCCGCCAAGACGTGTCACAGCATCGCAAATATCCCGCGATACTCCTTCAAACAGTGCATAAATTATATCAGATAAAGTTGTAGACAGCCTCAGCCCGGAAAGTATGCCTCCCGCAGTCAGATCTGTTTCAAAGGTGACTCCGTTTGCCCCCGGCATAGAAAGCTGCGCCAGCTGATCTATTTCCCGGTAGGATTTTTCCGGACACATAGTTTTCACAAGCCAGCGCAAGGCTGCACCAGTTGTGGAAAGGGGAATTTCCGATATATATGTATCTTCTTCAAAGGGAAACAGCGTAGCATCAGAGACACAATCATCAGACAGCTTTGAAATCGCTGTCGCTGTGCCGAAGGATACCGTGCACACACCGGGGCGAATACCGGCGCCGATTGCGGCAAGCTTCTGATCCTGCCCGCCTAGAACAACCTCGCATCCAGGCTGAATTCCGCAATAGTCCGCCACCTCCGGCAGCAGCGTGCCGATTGGGGTTCCCATACATGCAACATCCGGAAGCTTTTCCGCGTCAATTCTCGAAAATTCTAATAATTCTTTATCCCAGCGTTTTTCACGGATATTATACAGCATCGTGCCGCCGGCTATAGTATAGTCACACACTGCCCTGCCACACAATTTCTGATTCAAAAAATCCAGCGGGAAGAGGATTTTATTCGCGCGGGCATAAATCTCCGGTTCATTTTTTACAAGCCACATGAGCTTTGGAAGCGAATAGTCCGCTTCACATTCTATGCCGGTTTTTTTATAAATAAGATCTTTTCCGAAAGTGTTTTTTAAAAAGTCCGCCATATCCTGCGCACGCATATCCAACCAACTGACAGCATTGCAAAGCGGCACGCCTGTGCTGTCCACCGGAACAAATGAAATTCCCTGCGTACTCACGGATATAGCTACAATGTTGTTATTATCCGCAGCAGACACTACCTGACGGATACCATCCCGAACGAGGTTCCACCAAAGGTTTGCATCCTGCTCCACATATGTATCTCTGAAAATCAGTTCATATTCTTTGTTATATTCCTGCAAAATTTCACCCGACGGTGAAAACAGCACTACCTTGCAGCCGGTAGTTCCCAAATCAATTCCAATATACATGCTTCACATCCTAATACGCAATATACAAATGTTATATTTTTAACATATAGAAAGAGCCATTTAACAAATTTATTATATAAAAGAACGAACATCCATCACTTGCGAATAACTATTTCTATTGATATTATAAAGAGAATTCCGCTATTTGTCAATAAAATTTGTCACATTTGACTATATTTTCTTTTACAGCATTATTGGATTCATAGAGGCAAACCAACCGGCAGGGCGGACAGGCTCCATACATAACGTATAAATAGAGTCCGCCCGCTGCGCATGCATAAATTGTGCCAACTCCTTTTCAGATAAACGACTGCGATCCCGATGATTTGTAATGATTTGCACACCGCGCGCTTTTCTGCGAATGGATGCCAGAAAAGCCCTTCCGGTCTCGTTCGCAGCAAGAACTCTGGTAAAGGCGGGCATCTCACGAAGCATATCAACAGTCGTACCGGTGCAGGCAAATAAAGCCGCCCTGCGCAGCCGGGCATTGGTATACTGTTTGGTTGCAGCCCGCTGAAACAAATCCGCGCCGCTGACTGTTTCCTGCGCTGTATTATAAAGTCTGCGTATTACGCCGCCGCTGCCTTCCGCAAATCCTTCCGGCGGTCTGTCTGCACAGCGGAGGTACTGAAACAGAAGCGATGCAAGCCGGTTAAAAAGCACCGCACCTTCCGGATTTTCTCCGGTTTGACAGATCTTCTCCATCATAGAAGCCCGCAAAACAGAAGCGCCTGTGCAGTCAATCCGTCGAACGGGAACAGGAATCAGGGGGTCCAAAAAACGGCAATATTCCGCGCCCAAAATATCGTTTGCACTGTTTAAAAGCACAGCGGGAAGCTGCGGGCACAATTCAGCCAGCAACTGCTCCCGCCGAACTCCCGCTTGTCCTACATCGCGAAACCGTGCCTGAAAATCAATGCTGTCCAGAACTTTTGCTGCTAACTGCAAGGCATCCCTATCCCCTGTTTCACTTCCAAAATACAAATGCGAGCATCCCAACTGTTTTGCAAGATGCACCCCAGCCTGCGCAAAATAAGCCGCAGAGCTGCTGCTCCACGGAAACGGCAGTTCCACAACCAGATCCGCCCCTGCATGTACCGCAGATGCCGCCCGATTGTATTTATCAAAAATTGCACATTCGCCGCGCTGGACAAAGTTGCCGCTCATTATGGCAATCAAGCATGAGGAATCTTCCTTTGCTTTTTCAAAAAGGTACGCATGTCCCGCATGTTGGGGATTCAATTCACAAATTACGGCAGAAATTTTGTTCATATGATAAAATATCCTCAAAAAAGTATTGTATCTGTAAAAAGTTGGTGTATAATAATATGTTGTATATATTTGTCTGTACACCGGCTATTTTACAGGATAGAAGCGGTATTGTCAAATTTAAGCAGACGCAAAACAATAAATCAAGGAAAGGCTTTACATCTATGAAAGTATTGGTCGTAAACGCGGGCAGCTCTTCTTTGAAATATCAGCTGTTCGACACATCCAGCAATGAAGTTCTTGCAAAAGGAATCTGCGAGCGCATCGGGATTGACGGAGTTATTGATCACAAGCTCCCGTCCGGAGAAAAATACAAGGAAGAAATCAGCATGCCCGATCATGCTGTTGCAACGGAAATCGTTATTCAGTGCCTGACAGATAAAAAGCACGGCTGCATTTCCGACATGAGTGAAATCGAAGCTGTTGGTCATCGTATCGTTCATGGCGGTACTTATTTTGCTGAATCTGTAATTGCAAACGAAGAAACACTGGAAAAGCTGCGGGACTGCATCGAGTTGGCTCCCCTGCATACCCCTGCTCATATTATGGGCATTGAGGGCTGCATGAAAGCAATGCCCGGCGTACCTCAGGTACTGGTATTTGACACTGCATTCCATCAGACAATGCCGGATTATGCTTACACATATGCACTTCCCTATGAGATGTGCAAGGAATATAACATTCGCCGGTTCGGTGCACATGGAACCTCTCACCGTTTTGTAGCAGGTGAAATGTGCAAAATTCTTGGCAGAACCGAAAATACAAAAATTGTTGTGTGCCATATCGGAAACGGTTCATCTATTTCCGCTGTAAAAGACGGCAAATGTATCGACACATCCATGGGCATGACTCCTCTGGCCGGACTGATGATGGGAACTCGCTGCGGCGATATCGACCCTGCTATTGTTACTTATGTAATGAACAAAACCGGAAAAACGCCGGATGAGATGAGCGATTTCATGAATAAGGAATGCGGATTTTTGGGTCTGTCCGGTATTTCCTCCGATAGCCGGGACATTGAAGCCGCTATTTTAGAAGGCAGTGAGCGTGCGCTTCTGACGGCAAATACGTTGGCATATCAGGTAAAGAAATACATCGGTGCATATGCTGCTGCTATGGACGGATTAGATGCAATCGTATTCACCGCAGGTATGGGCGAAAACAACCCAGAGCTCCGCGAGCGGGTTTGCAAAGAAATGAAGTACCTGGGTGTGGAAATTGATATGGAACGTAACGCAAAGGCGTTCCGTCAGCCCAACATTGTTGAGCTTTCTACTCCGGCATCCAAAGTGAAAGTATATCTGATTCCTACAAATGAAGAGCTTATGATTGCGAAAGATACAGAAGCTTTGGTAAAAAATAGTTGATTGATTTTTCTTTCATTTCATAACTATTTAAAACAATCGACTATAAAACCTAAAGCCGCCCCGGCAAAGGGCGGTGTCACAAAGCCAAGATTTTATCAGGCTCCCTTGTGCAAAGGGAGCTGTCGCGCAGCGACTGAGGGATTGTTTTCCTATCATTTTGTATAATCTTCAAATCGGCAGAATGCTTGGACAATTCCTCCGTCACGGCTACGCCGTGCCACCTCCCTTTGCACAAGGGAGGCTTAAAGTTGGTGGGCTTTGCGACGACTCCTTTGCTGGAGAAGCGTTTTGCTTGCGCCACGCGACAGCTTCCTTTTGCCTGGGGGTCTTATACATTTGCACTTCGCAAAACACCTTAAAATTCTCCATCAAACAAACAGCCGATCATTTCTGATCGGCTGTTTTTATGGATAATACCGCAGGCTTGCCACAACACGTCCCAATATTCTTACATGATCTGTATAAATCGGTTCATATTCCCGATTTTCAGGCTGGAGACGAAACCGCCCTTTCTCTTTATAGAAAGGTTTTCACTGTTGCCTCATCGTCTATAAGTGCTACTACAATTTCTCCGTTTGAGGCAGTCGGCGTCCGCAGCACCACAACTATATCTCCATCCATGATCCCTGCGTCAATCATGCTTCTTCCGGACACCCGCAAAGCAAATAATTCACCTGGCGCAAATCTGCGCCCGTCTGTACAAAAGCTGACAGTCTCCTCATGACTTTCCACAGCCAAAATTGGAGCGCCTGCAGTTACTTTCCCCAGCAGCGGCACCCGATATGTAGGAGCGCCGACATCCGGACGCAAAGACCTGCTTTTGTTTGGGTCTTTCTTCAGATATCCTTTTTCCACCAGCTTTTCGATATAGCTATATACCGTGGCTGTACTGCGGATCCCAATCTGACGCTGAATGTCCCGTACGCTGGGCGAATAGCCCTTCTCCGTATAACACTCTGTTATACAATCTAAAATCTGTTTTTCCTTTTCGCTAAGTTCAGACACTTCTTCCTTTCTCCTTTCTTAAAATTTTTTGCCAATCCAGCTTCACAGAAAGTGCATAATATTTATTTCAGTATAGCACATGGTCTATAAAAAATCAATTGCAGGTTTTAGTTTATTTTCCATTTAATTATACAAGCTTTTTTGCAGGAATCAAAAATCAATCATGCATTTTTAATATGTAAGAAAGTGCAAATCCGTATTTTTCGCCGAATTATCGAAATACAGCAACAAAAACCCTGCAAATTGTGAACACTTTGTTAAATCCGTCTGTTTCTATTGAAATTTGTTGCTTTTAATGGTAATATATACACTAGCGGAAATTGGTTTTTATAACTTTTCTAATTACTAAAGGAGAGACTGAAATGACAAACAACAAGTACGTTCTTTCATGGATTGATGAAATGGCTGCTATGACACAGCCTGATAAAATCGTCTGGATCGACGGCACAGAAGAACAGGCAGAAGCACTGCGCGCAGAGGCTTGCTCCACCGGAGAAATTATCAAGCTGAATCAGGAAAAGCTTCCCGGATGCTATCTGCACCGCACTGCTGTAAATGACGTGGCACGTGTAGAAGGCCGCACATTCATTTGCACACCTACAAAAGAAGAAGCCGGCAACATCAACAACTGGATGGATCCGACTGAAATGTACGCAAAGCTGAAAAAGCTGTATACCGGTGCCATGAAGGGTAGAACAATGTATGTCATTCCCTACTCCATGGGCGTTGTAGGTAGTGATTTCGCAAAATACGGAATCGAACTGACCGACTCTATTTATGTTGTACTGAACATGCTCATTATGACAAGAGTAGGCACCAATGTTCTGGAGGCACTGGGTGACAGTCCCGATTATATCAAGGGTCTGCATGCAAAAGCAGATCTGGACGAAGAAAATCGCTACATCGTTCACTTCCCTCAGGACAACACCATCATGTCTGTAAACTCCGGCTACGGCGGAAACGTGCTGCTCGGCAAAAAGTGCTTTGCACTGCGTATTGCTTCTTACCTTGGCCGCAAGGAAGGCTGGATGGCTGAGCATATGCTGATTCT